>OLPU01000354.1_pt1 | contig 41543 bp, 38 predicted proteins | sample 1673111 | NCBI WGS metagenome assembly OLPU01 (sample SAMEA3136755, study PRJEB25190) | human gut metagenome | reverse complement strand
TCATCAAGCAGCATATCTCTCTGGTCTCTTAAATTAGAAGCTGTCTCATAACCGCCGGTCTCAATCTTTGATATATTTCTGTTTAAAGTTACTAACTGACTGCCTATCTCATTAATTCTGCTAACTGTTGTCTTAATTTCTGCATTAAGGTTGCTCTGGTAATTTACCAGACCCTTGTAAATAGTCTGTGCACTGTCAATAAACTGTACCGCACTCTGTACAAGTGCCGATCTGGCGGTATTATCGCCCGGTGTCTTAGCTACTTCATTAATTGATTGAAGAAAATCACTTATATTCTTCTGAAATCCGATTCCCGTAATATAATCAGTCTCGCCCATCTGTGTCTCTATCTCAAGAACCGAATCGTATAATTTATCATAAAAGCCCTGTCTGCCATATTCCTTACGATATGCGGCGTCAAGAAACATATCCCTGACATGATTAATCTTGGCAATAGAAACACCAAGACCTTTCTGCCCTGTAGTTGTTGCAGCAGTAGTTCCTACGAAATTATATGATTTGTCTCCGTTTACTACCTGTTGTCTGACATATCCGCTTGTATTAACATTTGCAAGGTTGTTGGCTGTTGTATTAAGCGAGTTGCTGCTTGTCTGCAGCCCGGATAAACCAACATATAAGCCTGCCATACCCATATCATATTCCTCCGTCTACTGTTTTGCATCAAAGGAGCCCATTGCTCCGTAATTATTGTCCGCATACTCACTGCCTGAATAATTGGCAGTTGAAGGTGCCTGTTTCATTCCTCTTAAAATGTTCATCTCGAACTCTACCATATCAAGAGATTCCTGTAACAGAACCTTATTCTGTTCATTTATCTGTACCATCTGAGACATTGTGCTCTTAAGCCTGCCGTGTACTTCCGAAAGAAGTCTTGCTTCCCTCTCCTGTCCTTTAAGATATTCAATCAGTAAAGGAAGTGTAAGTCTGCGGTAGTCCTTATTAAGAACGGTTGCAATGTCCTTAGTACATTCTTCACGTTTTTTTTCAAGAACAGTTATCCGCTCAATGACTTCCTGTTCACGCTCTACAATATTATTAAGAGCATCAACATCACCTTTTACGATTATACCTGTCTTCTCCATAGATAAATCAAGAAGTGCTGCATATTCATCATTCTCTGTATTCAATGTTGTAATCAGGTTGTCAATTAAGCTTGCCACTTGTTCCTTCTCCTGTTAATTAAAATAATGTTGTTCCGTATTTTTCTGCGAGTTTTGCAGCGAAATCCTCACTGCTTACTTCATAGCTGCCACTGTCAATCTTTGCCTTTATGTCTGCCACTTTATCAGCTCTTACATCCGGTGCATCTGCTACTGCCTGCTTCGCAGTCCGGTAATCCTTTCCAAACTGTGAAATCTCTACCTTGTCGCTTCCATATACAGAATTTTTCTTTCCAACAGTACGTCTTTCTGTTGTCTGGTATATCTGACTAATCTGGTTGTAAGCGTCAATTCTCATAATCCTCTCTCCTTCCGTGAACAGATTATTAACCCTCAGATATGGGTTCTATACTATTTATCGGATATTATCGAAAAATCCTAACCCTTTTTTTAAAAAAATATCTCTTTTTTTTGTTCGGATTTTTTCTGTAAAACACATAAAAGAGACCGTTCTCCCTACAGAACGGTCCCTTTCATAAAGAGGAATCTATGAAAATGTAAGAAACTGCTTAATTACTGCTGGTCTGCGTCTGAACCGCTTCCTGAAGCGTCAGAGTCCCGGTATACGTTTTTCCTGTGGAGGATCGGGTGAACTCTATTGTTACTTCTGTACCCGGAGCTTTGTTCTTGAGCGCATCCTTCAGGTCGGTTTCGCTCTCTATAGTATTTCCATCCACGCTGGTTATTATATCCCCCGCCTGCAGATCTCCCGGATTGGGATTAGTCACTTCGTATACGTATATACCTGCCGCAGGGAGGTTATTGTATTTTGCCGTAAACTCGTCTATTATTGCACAGTTCACGCCCAAAGCGCCTCTGTCTTTAACATATCCATAATCTATTAAGTTGTTAATAATAGGCAAAGCTTCTTCTGTAGTTATGGCAAATCCCATATTCTCATATCCGTCCGCAGCGTATTTCGCCGAACTGATACCTACTACCTGACCGCTCATATTCACCAGCGCACCGCCGGAATTGCCCGGGTTTATAGTAGCGTCTGTCTGAATTGCATTGAGTGTATAACTGTCCTCGTATTGAAGCGGTCTGTTCACCGCGGATACAATGCCCTGCGTTACGGAGCTGTCGAACTGAAGTCCGCCCGGATTTCCTACGCACATCACCGTCTCGCCTACTTGCAGTTCTGAAGAATCTCCTATTTCCGCCGCTGTCAAACCGGTCGCCTCAATTTTGAGAACCGCCAAATCAGTGCTGGAGTCCGTTCCTACCACCTTTGCTTCATAAGTCTGATCATCAGACAGTATTACTTTAATCACGTCTGCATCAGCTATTACATGAGCATTAGTTACAATATAACCATCATTGCGAATTATTATACCCGAGCCCTCGGAGTAAAGCTGTACAGAACTGTCGCTGCCGGAAATCTCGCTGCTGTTGCTCATTCCCATATTCCTTCCGAAACCGTTCTGTTCAGATACGGATACATAAGTTTGAATGCACACTACAGAAGGAATAACTTTAGACGCTACTTCTACAGAGCTAAGTTCTGTCGTGCCTTCCTTGCTCGTCGCTGTCAGGCTTCCGCTGTCGCTGCTTTGCGAGGTGTCCGACTGCTGAGCTTCCTGCGACGTCTGAGCCGATTGCACTGCTCCGACTGTGTTCTTATCCCCCACAGCCGAGGCGTAAACCCAGATGCTGCTGCCGCTTATCGCAGCGACCGCCAGGACACATGCCACCGCCTTAAACCAAAATCTATTCTTTTTAGGCTTTCGGGGAGAGCTGTCGTATTCCCCGCCTGTATTGTAATAATTTCCGTTATTTGAGTAATTCATTCTAAACACCATCCTTGCTTTGTGATTATATTGTAATAAACCACTGTGAAAACACCATGAGCGATTATCGAACGTCCTTTGAAAAATCACATAATCTAAGTGTATAAACTTAATCCGTACTTAATCACTATTAGTTTGACCTATTTAAGCAAAAAGAATGCGCGCAAGAGTTTAAACTCCTGCGCGCATTTTTCTATTAATAACTCTGAATTTAAATATTAGTTATACGGTCTGTATGTAGATCTGTCCAGCTTCTCAGATTTAACCTTTTCCCCGTCTTTATAATAAATTTTATAAGACTGATATGTCATTTTGCCTGATGAGCTGGTACCCACATAAGAGCTCGACAGCTTTATTTCGTCATACTCGTCTGTATCGAAGGGCGGCCCGTATATCGTAACCGTAAGCTTGCTGCCGTCCGCCGAAGCTTTTATCAGCACAGGCTTATCTGTGTCATTCTTCCAAGTGAAGTCAATGGTTCCCGTGTTTATTGTCGCATCCAAGCCGGGGTCTACATAGTGAACCTTGCTTGAATGATTCTGACGATGGACTATCTCAAGATCCGACTTGACTACTGCATTGTACAACGTGGTCGAAACCTGGCATACTCCGCCGCCTGCCTGCTGCTCTGTGCTTCCGCGTACTATAGCCGCGGCAGATTTCCAACCGTTGCTGTATGTGCGGTCTCCTATAGTGTCGTTCATAGAGAATGTCTCCCCCGGCTCTACAACTACGCCGTTTATCTTCTCCGCAGCTTTTTTTACATTATACTTACGATTGCTTGTGGAGCCGCTGTAAGACGTCGTGCACGTGCCCATCTTTACATAAGTGCCCTTTATGTCAGACAATGTAAGCTCCGGCTGAGTAGTTTTCAGCTCGATTTTTATATTGGAAAAGTCCCTGTTTTCTATACGCTCTTTTATCGTTTGCACAAAGGCTTCCTCGTCGAGCGACTTCCCGTCTTCTTCTTCTACGTATTCAATTCCATCGTCGCCCAGTTTAATAGTAGCGTTTTTGGCTTTTACATTCACCTCATCTGCTATTTCTTCGGCTATATCTGCGAGCTTATCTTCATCAGCTTTCAGCGCAATATCGTAGTCTTTTCCATTTTCCTTGATCGCTGCGAGAGCCTCTTCCGCTTCTTCGTAAGTGCTCGCATGAGCCGCTGTCAAAGCCTCTTCCAGAACTGCATCTAAATCCGCAGTAATTCCCATATTCTTCTTTGTGAGCTTTTTCTCGTAATCGTCAGCGTCGTATTCAGCAACAATTGTAACGTCGCCCACCAGTTCTGCATTTTGATCTTTAAGCTTTTCTTTTGCTTCTTCTACAGTCAATCCGCTGATATCCACTCCGCCTACAGATATACCTTCTACAAAAGTCTCGCTGGTCAAAATCGCATTGAGTTTTTCCATCTTCTGCCGCTGTTCTTCTGCACGAGCGTTCTTTGTGGTTATGACAAAAACGCTGACTGCAACCGCGAGCAGAATTATCGCGCAAATAATAATAACTAATGTACTCTTCTTCTTTTTTGGCTGAGCCTCCTGCACTGCTACTTCTTCCTGTACTTCATTCTCTGTGTTATTCTGCTGCATATGCTTTCCCGTTCCCTGCTTCACTTTTCCTTTTTCCTTCTAACTCTCATTATATTATTTGTGTTCACAGCTCTACCCTGTTGAGCTTTCCGCCCTTCATCCATGACCTCAAGTTTTCAGCTACCGCATCCACAAGCCTCGACCTCGCTTCTATAGACGCCCAGGCTATATGCGGCGTAAAGACCGCCTTTTCATGCGCTATGAGCCTGTCGTCAGCCTTCGGCGGTTCGTCAAAGTTGACGTCCGCGAGAAAAGCTGCCAGCTTCCCGCTGTCCAGAGCATCGCAAACAGCGTTATTATCTACGAGCGGTCCTCTGCCTGTATTTATTATAACCGCTCCATCCTTCATTTTTGCTATGTTTTCTCTGCAAATCAGATTTTTTGTCTGCTCTGTCAGCGGACAATTCAAGCTGATATAGTCAGCTCTCGAAAGTAAATCGTCCAGATCGGTCTGCTCTATATCCACGTTCTTTTTCGTACGCGAATAAGCCACTGTCTTCATTCCGAGCGCAGCAGCTATCCTCGCGGTCGCCTGACCTGTCTGCCCCAGCCCGATTACTCCGAGAGTCTTGCCCGCCAGCTCAATTATTGGATAGTCCCAAAAGCAGTAATCCTTACTTTTGGACCATTTCCCCCCGCGCACACTCTGCGCATGCTCTGCAACCCTATTCGTATAGCTCAGGAGCAGCGCAATCGCCATTTGTGCTACAGAATCAGTAGAATATCCGGGAACATTTGTCACCGCTATTCCTCTCTCTTTTGCTAAAGATAAGTCCATTATGTTAGTTCCGGTCGAAATCAACCCTACATAACGTATGTTCGGACATGCATCCATTATCTCTCGCGTAATGGGCACTTTGTTGGTCAGCACTACCTCCGCATCCCCAATCCTCTCAATCGCCTGGGCCGCTGTCGATCTCGGGTAGACCGCAGTCTCCCCCAGCTTCTCCACTTCCTCCCAGCTAAGATCTCCCGGGTTTGTGGCGTGACCGTCCAAGATCACGATTTTCATTTAATTAAACACCTCAACAACTTAAAACTCTCTGCTTATTATACAGCTCAGGCACAATAAAATGCGCCATAGCTGCAATGTCAGCAATTTAAACTTTAAAATCTTCCTTATACTAATTCGCTTATTAATTCGCTCGTTTATAAATTTATAAATTAAATTTAAACGATATCTATCCTGATATTACTCTAAGCTCGTCTCACAGCTTCCTTTCAGCTCGACGAGTATCAGTCTTTTTCTGTTCTGCCGCCGCAAAATCAGCGGCACTCATTTTTTATAGTATAAACGTCAAATGTGAATCTGACTCCATTTTCTTCCTTTAAATCACTTGAACTTGTCTTTACAAAGCCCGCCGCCGAAATATCCGGCATAAACACCTCTGCGCCAAAGTCCCCCTCGAGCTGAGTTATATACGCCGTGTCGCAATACGGCAACAGCTGTGAATATATCTGACCGCCGCCGATAACAAAAGCGTCGTCAATCCCCGCGATATTCATCAGCTCGTCTACGCTTCGGACTATCAAAACATCATCTCTGTTTAAAGTTTTAGAAAGCACGATATTCCTGCGCCCCGGCAAAGGCCTGCCTCCGGGGAAGGACTCCAAAGTTGCTCTTCCCATTATCACATCTCGGCCCAGCGTAACTTGTTTGAAATACCTGAGATCGGACGGTAAATGACAGAGCAACCCTCCGTTTTTTCCTATTCCGCGCTTCTCATCCATCGCTGCTATAAGCTTCATTTTTTAGTTCCTGTTATATAGCCACGGGCAATCTGCCTATGGAAGGGCCGCATTCATATCCTACAAGCCTTGCGCTGTCGACCGTAAACGCATAAAAATCACTTTCGTCATCCAGCTCAAATTTAGGCGCGTCAAATTTCTTAGCTTTCATCAGCTCGCGCACAATAGGCACATGCCTGTCGTATATGTGCGCGTCTGCAATAACGTGCAGCAGCTCGCCTGCGACAAGCCCGCTCACTTTAGCAAACATATGCAGCAGCACAGCATACTGTGACACGTTCCAGTTATTTGCCGTAAGCATATCCTGCGAACGCTGGTGAAGTATACCGTTCAGCACGTTCCCGCTTACGTTAAAAGTCATAGAATAAGCACAAGGATAGAGAGCCATCTCATTCAAATCTTGAAAATTATATATATTAGTAAGTATTCTGCGGCTGTTCGGATTGTGCTTTAGGTCGTACAATACTCTGTCAACCTGATCGAACTCGCCCTCGGGATATTTGCTCTTCACGCTCATCTGGTATCCATAAGCCTTGCCTATGCTTCCGTTTTCGTCAGCCCATGCGTCCCAGATATGTATCGCCAGATCTTTCACATTGTTGGACTTCTTCTGCCATATCCAGAGCAGCTCATCCACCAGCCCGCGAAAGTTTATTTTTCTTATCGTCTGAATGGGGAACTCTTCGCGAAGGTCATATCTGTTGACCAAGCCGAACAGTTTGACAGTATGAGCCGGTGTCCCATCTTCCCATTTCGGACGCACGTCGAGTCCCGTGTCCCAGAATCCCTTTTCCAGAATATCCTCGCAGTTTTGTATGAAAATATCGTCTGCCTTGCTCATTCCGTCACCTCTCTCCTTAGATACTCAGTAAATTATAGCACAAAGATGTGCTATTTACCACATAATCTTTGAATATTTTTACTTATAAATACCGCTTTTTGCATCTATAAGCCAAGCTTTAAACTATCTGCGCTTTTCCTTTCTCTTACCAACTTCCGCCTCGTCTCCCTGTTCGCTTGGGGTATAATATCCGCCCTGCACGCCGTCCGGCAGATACTGCTGTTTTACGTAATGCCCTTCATAATTATGCGGATATTTATATCCGCTGCCGCTTCCCAGCCTGCCCGATCCGGCATAATGCGTATCGCGCAGATGCAGGGGGACTTCCGTCCTGTATGTCTCCTTGGCCTCGCGCATAGCCGCGTCTATCGCCATGCACACAGAATTTGATTTCGGCGCTTCGCATACATATATTATCGCCTGCGCTATGCTCAGGCGCGCCTCGGGCATTCCTATTGCATTCAGGGCCGTATACGCCGCCGTCGCCTGCACCATTGCATTCGGATCTGCAATTCCGACATCTTCGCTGGCGTGAGCTATTATCCTGCGCACTATAACCATAGGATCAACTCCCGCCAAAATCATTCGAGCGAACCAGAACAGCGCCGCGTCTGAGTCAGATCCGCGCAAAGATTTGCAAAACGCCGAAAGCATATCGTAAAACTCATCATCTCCAACTCCCATCGCCTTTTGCTGAAGCGACTCCTCCGCCACCTCCAGCGTTATCTCTATTTTTCCATCGGAATCGGGATTGGTAGTGAGCACGGCAAGCTCCAGCGCATTGAGAGCGGCGCGCGCATCCGCGCCGGACGCGGAGACTATGTGCTCCAGCGCCTCGTCCGTTATCTTGACGTCCATATTTCCGTACCCGCGCTCTTTATCTTTAACCGCCCTGAGTATAATCTCTCTTACATTGTCTTTAGACAGGCTTTCAAATTTGAACAGTCTGCATCTCGAAACTATAGCCGGAGTCATAGCCACGAGAGGATTTTCCGTCGTGCTTCCTATAAATTTTATAGAGCCCTTCTCCACCGCCGGGAGGATTGCGTCCGTCTGCGCTTTGCTCCATCTGTGGCACTCATCCAGCAGCAGATAAGTAGACCTCCCCTCCAGCTTTTGTCTTTCCTCCGCGCGCGATATTATTTCGCGCACTTCCTTGACTCCCGCGCTGACCGCGTTCAGCATTTCAAAATAAGAATGCGTACTATTCGCTATTATCTGCGCCAGCGTGGTCTTTCCCGTCCCCGGCGGTCCAAAAAAGATACATGAGCCAAGTTTATCCGTTTCTATCGCCCTTCGCAGCAGCCTGCCCTTGCCTACTATATGCTCCTGACCAAAGAATTCTTCCAATGTTCTCGGTCTCATCCTGTCCGCCAAAGGCGTACTCGTCGGCTTCATCATAGAAAACAGATCCATGTTAATTTTATTCCTCCATTTAACCGAACTATTTGTCTTTTATCCGAATAAATATTACGTATAATCTCGAACTATTGTTTTAATATATTATATCATATTTCAAATATTAACGCAAAGACCGTTGATTTTTTCACAAGAGAGAGTTATAATGTCATTATTAACCTCTAGGAGGTTATTTACAGTATCATTTATTATATAAGACTACATATAGGAGGGTCAATCATGTCAGAAAGCAGAGTATTTAACTTCGCCGCTGGTCCGGCTTGCCTGCCTCTATCCGTGCTGGAAAAAGCACAGAGAGAGTTGACCAATTACAACGGAACGGGCATGTCCGTCATGGAGCTGAGTCACAGGAGCGCGGCTTTCCAAGAGATTATAGACAAAGCCGAGGCAGACCTGCGATCACTCATGAACATCGGCGACGAATACGCCGTGCTGTTTCTCCAGGGCGGTGCATCGCTGCAATTCGCAATGGTACCCGCCAACCTAATGACGAACAGCAAAAAGGCGTGCTTTGTCAACACAGGCGCTTGGTCCAAAAAAGCAATAAAGGAAGCTAAGCATTACGGAGAATCTATCGTCGTAGCCAGCAGCGAGGATAAAACCTTTACGTATATCCCCGAGCTGACAGCAGATATGTTCGACCAGACAGCGGATTACGCTCACATAACAAGCAACAACACTATTTACGGTACACGCTATACTTCTCTCCCTCCGGTCGGAGCTCTGCCTCTCGTAGCAGATATGAGCAGCAATATCCTTTCTGAAGTTATAGACGTTAACGATTACGGTCTGATCTACGCCGGAGCTCAAAAGAACATCGGCCCCTCCGGTGTAACAATAGTCATAATCAGAAAAGACCTGATCGGCAAAAAAGAAGGCCTGCCCACTATGCTGGATTATAAGACACATGCTGAAAAGGGCTCCATGTTCAACACGCCTCCTACATTCGCTATTTATATGGCCGGACTCGTATTTGAACAGCTTCTCGCGGACGGCGGCGTTCCCGCAGCTCAGGTCCGCAATGAAGAAAAAGCCGCTTATCTCTATGACTTTATAGATAACAGCAAGCTCTTCAAAGGTACCGTAGTTCCCAAAGACCGCTCTATTATGAACGTACCCTTCGTCACGGGCGACCCGGATAAAGACGCAGCCTTCGTGAAGCAGGCGGCTGCCGCCGGTCTCACAAATCTCAAAGGCCATCGTTCGGTGGGCGGCATGCGCGCCAGCATATATAACGCTATGACACTTGAAGGAGTCAAGGCTCTCGTAGAGTTCATGAAGAAATTCGAGTTAGAAAACTAATAGGAGAACAAGATGTACAAAGTCAAAAAACTTAACGCTATCAGCGATATAGTCTATACCTGCCTGCCGAAGGAAAAATACACGGTAAGCAACAAAATCGAAGAAGGAGACGAGGATGCAATACTCGTCCGCAGTGCAGACTGCCACTCTATGAAATTCGGCGACCGCCTTCTCGCGATCGCACGCGCAGGCGCAGGTACAAACAACATTCCGATATCTGATTGCACAGAACACGGAGTCGTCGTATTTAACACACCCGGCGGAAACGCAAACGCAGTTAAAGAGCTGGTCATGGGAACTATGATAGCAATATCCCGCAATCTGATAGACGGTGTAGAATGGACGCGCAGCATTCAGGGTCAGGACGATATTGAAAAACTCGTCGAAAGCGGAAAGAAGCAATTCGTCGGTCCGGAAATCGCAGGAAAGACTCTCGCGGTCATCGGCCTCGGCGCTGTCGGCGTTGCCGTTGCGAACGCCGCCGATGCAATGGGCATGAAGGTAATCGGATATGATCCTTACATCTCTATTGATAACGCTTGGAATCTGAGCATCGCGGTCGAACACGCCACTAATCTCGAAAGAATGCTTGAGCAGGCCGATTTCGTAACCATCCATGTTCCACTCACTGACAAAACGCGCGGCTACATAAGCGCGCCTGAGATCGCACGCATGAAGCAGGGCGTCACGGTATTCAACTTCGCACGCGGCGGTCTGATTGATGAATCCGCTATACTCGAGGCTTTAGAGTCCGGCAAAGTAAAACGCTACGTTACAGACTTCCCCAATGCCAATGTACTCGGAGTGAAAGGCGTAACTTGCATACCTCACCTGGGAGCCAGCACTCCCGAAAGCGAAGAAAACTGCGCGCGCATGGCCGCCGCTCAGCTTCGCGATTATATTGAGCACGGTTCTATAAAAAACAGTGTAAACATGCCCGCTTGCATACTCGCTCCCGCTTCCGGCCCTCGTCTGACTCTAATCCACAAGAATCACCCCGGCATGGTGAGCAAAATAAGCTCCATTATAAGCGACGCTTCTCTCAACATTGAAGAGATGAGCAATAAAAGCCGCGGAGATATAGCTTATACAGTCTTCGATCTGTCCGGCTCCCCGTCCGCAGACGCCATAGAGAAGCTGAACAGCATTGAGGGCGTAATAAATATAAGATTAATCTGATTAATTTAAATAATCAAATCGGCGGAAACATTTCTGTTTCCGCCTTTTTATTTCAATCATATCATTATGAAAGATCTGCAATTCGGAGCTTAACCCATCTATCTCGCACTGAGACAACGCATCGCGTTTAGCACCGCGAGTATAGTTACGCCCACGTCCGCAAACACAGCCGCCCACATTCCTACTAAGCCTAAAGCCGCAAGCACAAGCACGATGCACTTGACCCCCAGGGCAAACACGACGTTTTCACGAACTATGCGTACTGTATGCCGCGCTGTTTTAACGGCCTGCGCTACGTCAGACGGCCTGTCGTTCATGAGCACAACGTCCGCCGCCTCTATAGCAGCGTCGCTGCCCAGCGCGCCCATAGCTATACCTATATCCGCACGCGCCAGAGTCGGAGCGTCGTTTATCCCGTCTCCCACGAAGGCAACTTTTTCCTTGCCTCGCTTTTGGCTTAAAATGCGATCCATCTGCTCTGTTTTATCCTGCGGGAGCAATTCGGCGTGATATTCGTTGAGTCCCAGCCGAGCCGCCACCTTCTCCGCTACGGCGCGTCTGTCTCCCGTCAGCATCACCGTTCTGTCTATTCTCAAATCGCGCAAAGCCTGTATCGCTTCTTTTGCGTCGTCCTTAGGTTCATCTTCTATCGTGATGAATCCGAGATACTTCCCATCTTTAGCTACGTATACTATAGTCGCCGCTGCGTCCGATTCTTTAAATTCCGCCCCTATTTCGTTCATAAGACGCGCATTTCCGGCATATAGGTCATGCCCGTCCTTCTTAGCGTGAACGCCTCTGCCCGAGAGATCCTCTGCCGTATCCGCCTTGGCAGGCTTTCCATATGCTTCTTTGAGCGACGCGGCTATCGGATGACTCGAGAAGGATTGAGCTAAAGCCGCAGTCTCCAGCAGCTCCTCTTTATCCGTTCCTTCAGCCGGATTCAATGAGGTAACGGCAAAAGATCCTTTTGTCAAAGTTCCGGTTTTATCAAACACCACTGTACGCGCATCCGCCAGAGCTTCCAGATAGTTCGCGCCTTTTACTAATATACCCTTTCTCGACGCGCCGCCTATCCCTCCGAAAAAGCTCAGCGGGACTGATATGACAAGAGCGCATGGGCAGCTCGCCACTAAAAATATAAGCGCCCGCCCTATCCAGAGCGTCCATTCCCCTGTGAAAATACTTGGGATGACCGCCAAAGCAAGAGCCGCAAAAACGACTATGGGCGTGTATACTTTCGCAAAGCGCGTTATGAAGTTCTCCGCCTTTGCTTTTACGCTTCCGGAATTTTCGACAAGATCCAGTATTCGCGCTACCGTAGATTCGCCGAACGGCTTAGTCGTGCGCACTCTGATAACACCGGTAAGGTTTATGCAGCCGCTTATCACTTCGCAGCCTGGGCTGACCTCGCGCGGCACGGATTCTCCTGTCAGCCTCGCAGTATCAAGCGCGCTGTCGCCTTGAGTTATCACACCGTCAATCGGCACCTGCTCGCCCGGGCGCACCACTATCTCAGTTCCCACTTCCACTTCGTCAGGATCTACGCTTACTATTTCGCCATCCCGCTCTATGTTGGCATAATCCGGACGAATGTCCATCAGCTCAGCTACAGATCGGCGGGATTTCCCTACTGCAAGACTCTGGAACAGCTCTCCTACCTGATAAAGCAGCATAACCATTACCGCCTCGTCATAATCTGAGGTATGCTGTATCGCCGCCAGTACAAAAACGCCTATCGTCGCTATGGACATGAGCAAATGTTCGTCAAACACCTGCCCTCCCGCTATGTTCTGCCCCGCTCTCAGGAGTACATCGTAGCCAATAACGGCGTATGCCACGAGAAACCATATGAGATTTATCGGAGAAGGCGGATTTACTATCAGCGCAGCAATGAGCAATACCGCGCTGATTATTATCCGAGCGAGCGTTCTTTTTTGAGAACGAGTCATTATCGGAGCACTATCGTGCAGTCCGGCTCTATCTTTTTGCAGACTTTTACAGCTTCGCTCATTACGCCGCTGAGCTTGTCTTCGTCCGCTTCGACTATGAGCTTGCTTGTCATAAAATTGACCGTAGCCTTGTCTACGCCGTCCAGCTTGTTTATCGCCGCTTCCATCTTAGCAGCGCAGTGCGCACAGTCCAGATTCTCCAGCTTGTAAGTCTTTTTCATGATCAATTCTCCTTTATATAATATAAATATTTTTATTCTGTTATATGCTCCATGCCCTGCCCTATGATAGTAGTAACATGAGTATCCGCGAGAGAATACAGCGCGGTTTTCCCCTGTCTGCGATACTTCACCAGCTTCGCCTGCTTCAGCGTGCGCAGATGATGCGATACCGATGACTGCGTCGTACCCAAGAGAGCCGCTATGTCACAGACGCACATCTCGCTTTCAAATAATACGTACAAAATTTTAATCCTCGTGGAATCTCCGAATATCTTGAAAAGCTCCGCCAGATCCAGTAATTCTTCCTCCTCCGGCATATTCTCTTTTACTTTATCTATAATCTCAGGATGTACGCTCAGAAACTCGCACGTTTCTACTCCGTTTTTGTCTTTCATCTCCTGCTCCTTTCTCAACGCATATTCATATGAACATCTGTTCATATGAATATTTTATCATATCTTCTCGAGATGTCAATATCCTTTTTTACTTTTTACTCACTTTTACTCACTATCTTTTCAAAAGTCACGTATACTTTTCCAAGTTTATTTGGTATACTAAACTGAAATGCAAAATACGGAGGGCAGCATGAAATTTAAACGAGATAATTTACTCCTTCAAAAATCAATATACGCTTTTTTGACAGCAGCAGCCATTTTCGTATTCGCCATGCTGTTCCTCGCTCCGGCAAAGCTATTCGCATGGTTGGGTATATTAATAGACATTTTACTGCCTTTCATATGGGCGTTCGTGTTGGCGTATGTCGGCTCGCGGCCTATGAGTTTTTTCGAGCGGCTGTACGGCCGAGTTTTCAAAAAAAAGCCCGGCGCTAAGCTGAGCCGTGTGCTCGCGCTCATATCCGTACTTCTTATATTTTTCATCTTAATGTATTTCCTGTTTATATCGCTCATTCCGCAAATCGTGACGAGCATCACCTCGCTCGGCGGATCACTCTCAGGCAACTTCGATTCTCTAATGGAACGGATTATCACCTGGAGCAGCGAAAAGGGATTGGATATCTCCGGTTGGATCGGCCCGCTCTCGACTTGGAAGGGCGTGGTTTCGAAGCTGGGAGAAGTTCTCACCAATATCGCGCCTGATATCGCCTCCTTCGGCGTGGACTTTATAAGCAATATCGCCAGCTCAGTATCTACATTTGTAATCGCATTTTTTGCTTCAATATATCTGCTCTACAGCAAACGCGCTTTTATAAATCAGACAAAAAAAATAACGTATGCCTTCCTGCCTGAATCTAAAGCGCGAAACCTTATCTCCATAATGCGGGAAACCAACGACATATTCAGCGGATATATCTCCGGAAAAATACTCGATTCCGCTGTTATAGGCATACTGCACTATATCTTCCTGCTTATTTTCGGCATAGAATATCCGGAGCTTATCTCCGTTGTGATAGGCATTTTTAATCTCGTTCCCATGTTCGGTCCTATAATCGGCGCGGTGATATGCGGAATTCTGCTCCTGATAATAAGCCCCTCCCACGCTCTTATATTCTGCATAATCACCATTGTGCTTCAGCAGCTTGACGCTCAGGTGATCTGCCCCCGAATCGTGGGCGACGGCGTAGGTCTGAAAGCATTCTGGATTATTTTCGCGATAACAGTCGGCGGGCGCATCCTCGGCGTGCTCGGCGCTCTGATAGGCATTCCCATACTCGCAATCGTATTCTCTCTCCTGCGCGCATACACAAACAGCAAGCTGGAGAAAAAAGGACTATCTACAGACAGCTCGGATTACGGCTCCGACGATATAAAATAAAAAATTAATCCCGCTGCATACCGCAGCGGGATTCTGTGTTCTATATAGTTTTTGTGGCAGAATATTTAGTGGATGCTTCTATCAGCGTGTCATCGCTGTCGTAAGCCCGCGCAACCACGGCGCATCTGTAAGTGCCGCTGGAAAGGCCGGATTTCGATTTGCTTATAGTAACCGTTGTCCCACCCGTCTTAGTCCACGTCAAAACGGGGTTCCAAGCGTTTCCGTTCTTTTTCTGCAAAGTCATTGTCATCTTTAGATAATAGTTTGACGAAGCTGCATCTGCTTCACCTGTACAAGACGCCGTACTTCCCGATACGCTCAGAGCTGCGCTAGCTGAAGCCACTCCTCGACTGTATAAAGAAATCCCTCCATCGTCATCAGCCGTAAACACAGGCACAGCGCTGAGCATAAACAACAGAGCCAGAAAAATACTCAATATTTTCTTTTTTGTCATTTGTATCCTCCATATTTTTTACGAGCTTTTTTGTATGCTATTCGCCATCTCCAAGGCTTCTTCCTCAGAAATCTCTCCCGAGATCAACATCTTTGCCGATTCTGTAGCCCAAACTACAAACACATTGTCAAAGTGCTTCGCCAACACGCCCTCATAACCGTTAATGTAACACTTCTCTACTTTATCTCCATACGTTACACCTATCGCTACAGTTGAGTCATACGAATAAGCACTAAAAGTCAATAAACAGTTATTTGGTTCCTCATTCTTTTCCCAACAATATGTACTTATTGAATTTATTTTATCTTCTTCGCCGTTAGACAGCTCGTAGCCCTCCGGAACATATGTCGCCTCGTAATTTACGTTTTGAATTTCCGGATTCTCCACGGGATTCCCGTCGTAATCTACATATTCTACCTTTACTTCAGAAAAATCAGGACCGAGCTCCAGCGTCGTCCTTGTAACAACGTGCTGCGACGCGATAACAGCGCTGAATATCGTCTGAGTCACCAGCATGCACAACACCAGCGACGCAAAGGCAAAGCTCACCACTTTGCGAGTGGTGAATCTCGTCTTTCCGGAGATTCTATCCGAAACTTCCGCCGCTTCCGCAGCTGCATCCTCCCATATCGCATGTATTATGCCGTCTTCATATGGATTTTTGCGGTTCTTCATCTGCTAAATCCTTATTTTTAGCCCGTTTTCTGTCTGCCTTCTCCGCATTAGCTATAAGCTTGCTTTTAGCTCTGCTCAGATATTTTCTTACGCTGCTCTGTGACATTCCCATGCTCTCGGCTATTTCCGCGCAATCCATACCTAAAATATATTTATACTGCAATATCTCCCGCTGTTTCCCGGGCATCTCGCGCAGAGTCTGCTTCAACGCATCATATGTCGAAGCATTCATCGGAGCGCTTATTATTTCTTCTTCATCCTCGACGTCGGATTCTATTTCCCTTCTCTTTCTGCTTCTGCGCTTTTTGTAAATTAATGCGCGCATCTCTCTTCTTATCAGAACTATCATATATGCGTCCAGACCTTTTTTGGACAGATTTTTCAGATAGTCCCTTTTTTCGATAGAAGCAAGTATGACTCTCTGGACTACATCCTCTGACGCCGCTTCGCTTATGCCGTATTCCCTCGCTACGCCGATTATCATCTCGCGATATTCAGAGTATAGCTGAAGCGTAAAGACATCGTCTTTAAGTTTGAGAAAAAAATCCGATTTACCGACCTTGCTCTTGTCCATTAGCTCAATGATGCTCCCTCTGCGAAAGACTTGCTTTCGCCGCACGTATGAACTCCTCCAGCACAGCTATTCTCGCGCTGTACTTGTCTTTTCCTTCTATTATAGTCCAAGGCGCGTATTCCGTGTTTGTATACCGCATCATATCGTCTATTGCCGTTTCGTATGCGCTCCATTTATCTCTGTTGCGCCAATCCTCGTCCGTCAGTTTCCACTGTTTGCTCGGCGTCGCCGCGCGTTCGTTGAATCTTTCGAGCTGAACCTCAGGGCTTATGTTGATAAAGAATTTCAGGACTATCGCTCCCCAGCGCACGAGGTCAAACTCGAACTCGTTTATCTCACCGTAAGCTCTTTTCCAATCGCGAGGGCTGCAAAATCCCTCTATCCTCTCTACCATAACTCTGCCGTACCAAGAGCGGTCAAATATGGTTATATGCCCCTTCTCCGGCAGCGCCCGGGCAAATCTCCAAAGGTAATGATGAGCTTTCTCTTCCGGAGTAGGCGACGCGATAGGGCACACCTCATACGCACGCGGGTCCAGCGCGCTTGTCAATCTCTTTATCGCGCCCCCTTTTCCCGCTGCATCCCATCCTTCAAAAGCTATCACCGCCGGGATTCTCGCCTTGAACAGCTTCAATTGAAGCTCTCCTATCTCTTTTTTAAGCTTTTTCAGTCTTTTATCATAGTCCTCTCGGCTCATCGGAACCACTTCGGGATGATACGATATAGGCTGAACGGGCATCAGCACTGCGTCCGCAGTATATATTTCTCCGTCGTTCGGGAACGCAGGGCGCGCCAGCGCTTTCTTCAACTCTTCGCTTAGAATCCCGCATATCTCCAACGCGGCATTCCTTTTGTATTTAGCGTCTATAACATGCCAGCGAGAGAAGTCGTAGTTTGTGCTGCTGAGTATGTCGTCGTAATGAAACTTTAATTCATCATAGTTTTTATTCTGAGCTTCGTCTCTCGGCGTGACTCTCCATGCCGTTTCGCTGTCCGACTTGAGTTCGTCAAAACGCCTGCGCTGTTCCTCTTTCGATATGTTGAGAAAAAATTTTACTACCAACACGCCGGAATTTGTCAGCTGACGCTCAAACGCGCGTATGCCCTTCCTTCCGGCCTCCGAATCTGCGTTTCCATCCAGAAGAAGTCTATACCACGAGCGCTCCAATATAGAAATAATTCCTTCTTTCGGAGCGACGCTGGCGAAATAAGATATACTGCTCGTCAGCTCGTTCTTCTCCGGCGGATCAATATCGTAAAACTTAAAACCGCGCGGGTCGAAGCATCCTATCAGCTTGTTCAGCAGGGTGCCCTTGCCCGACGAACCCCATCCTTCGAAAAGCACTATGACAGGAAGCTTTGCCGCTTTCACATTCTGCTGTAAAACGCCGAGATGCTCTTGCAGCGGCTTCATTCGCTCTTTGTATTCAGCTTTAGATATTTTCTCTGTAGCCTTAATCTCCAGCATCCTAGCCTCCTCAACGAATTTCTCCGTACATGTTTATTATAACACAAACACTTAGACAATTCGATACTTTTTTGTTAAAAATATGTACAATTTCAATAAGGGGCGCCGCCCCGTCATTCAACAATTAGAGCGAGAGGCGAAGCCTCTCAGGGCTTCAGCGTCGGATTGCATCTGTTCACGGTTATATTCGTTGCACTTTCGAAATATGAGTGATATAATTAAACATAAACAGTTGCTAAACTAATAAATAATTCTATCTTAATTATAAATATCGGCGATTTTTTCATTTTTTCATAATAGGGGGAAGAAGTAGTGATTTACACAGAACGGCTGCATCTGCGCCGCGTTCTCAAGTCCGACGCGGATGCTCTGTATCAAGCTTGTAAAAGTCCGAACGTCGGACCAAACGCAGGGTGGAAACCGCATACGAGTCCGGACGAGACGCGCAGCATAATGCACGACGTCTTTCTCATTCGTACAGGCGTTTTCGCTATAGTAGAAAAGCATTCTCAGCAGCTAATGGGGACTATAGGTCTGATAAACGACCCATGCCGCAATCATTTTTTTGTGCGAATGCTGGGATATTCTCTGGGAGAGGAATACTGGGGGAAGGGCTATGCCACCGAGGCCGCCCGTGCCGTGATAAACTACGGCTTCGACGTTCTCGGTCTCGGGATGATATCCGCTTATTGCTACGACTTCAACGAGCGCTCCGGGCGTGTGCTTCAAAAGTGCGGCATGAAATATGAAGGTACTCTGCGCAGAGGAGAACGGCGATACGACGGCAGACTTATTGATTTACAGTGTTACTCCATTCTCAAAGAAGAAAGAAATAATTAAAATTATCCCTCAGTAAAAAAACTGAGGGAATTTTTTATTTTACCAGGTTTGATATAAATTTAAAGTGCTCATTTTTAGATGTTCGCGTCAGCTCGAAAAGTATCGCTTCTGACGTAGTCAGCAGGCAGCCTTCTTCTTCTGCGCGCCTGAGCGCCGTCTTTTTATCTGACGGTTTCCTTGACGATATGCAGTCCGTGACCAGAGCCACCTCATAGCCCGCCGCTCTCAGATCTATGCACGTCTGCAATACGCAGACATGAGCCTCAACTCCGCATATTATAGCCTGATTTCTGCCCAGATCGTTCATAGACCGCACCGCTCCGTTTATCCTTCCGTCGTCCATGCAGCTGAAAGACGCTTTGTCAAAGCAGGGCGCGCCGTCCAGCAATTCTTTGAGCGGAGAAACCGTCCATCCAAGTCCCTTTGTGTACTGCTGAGTAAGTATCGCAGGTATTGTCAGCTCGTTCAGCCCCTGCGCCAGCATCGCCGAGCGTTCTAAGACCGATTTTCGCTTGCTCATCGCCGGCATAAGCTTCTCCTGAAAATCTATAAACATCGCAAAACTCTTCTCTGCCAATATTCTCATCGTTAAGTATACCTCCGCTTTTTTATAACAATTTATTTTTATTGTACACCGCAGCCCGCAAGCGCGTCAACGCCCGACCTGCTCAAGCATATTTTACCCTTATACGGAGCTTTCAAAAAACTTTTTTTATTTTTTTATATTATATGCAATAAATAGGAATTCCACTGCATTTACTTGTTGAAAGAATCAAACAGGCTAAGACCTCAAAAAGAAGGTGACAAAAAAAGGAGGATTACTATGAAAAAGAAATTGATGAGCATGACATTGGCAGCAGGTATGATCGCAGCGTTAATCGCTCCCTCAGCCGCATTCGCCGCTCAATCCGTTGGGCGTGTGTACGACCTTGAGGCAGAGCGCGAAGGCGCTTACGTCGAACTGGAGTGGGACGAAGTATACGGCTCCGACGGCTACCAGATCTTGCGCTCCGATTCTAAAAACGGAACTTACACGAGTATCAAGTTCCTCAAAGGCGAAGATAACGACGAATACCTCGACAAAACCACATCTAAAAACAAGACGTACTACTACAAAGTCCGCGCATACGAAAACACCAAAAGCGGAAAAACTTATGGAGCGTACAGCAGCGTAGTTTCCGTAAAAGCGGTCAACTCCTCATCTGTAGGTCAAGTCAAAGATCTGGAAGGAGAGCGCAAAGGATCATATGTCGAGCTTGAATGGGACGATGTTAAAGGCGCCGGCGGTTATCAAATCTACCGCTCCACGAGCAAAAACGGTTCCTACTCGCTCATAAAGACAATCAAAGGTCAGAGCTGCGACGAATACCACGACAAAAGCAGCAGCCTCGTAAGCGGCAAGAGATACTACTACAAGGTTCGCGCATACAAAACTGTAGGCAATTCCAAAACTTACGGAGCATTCAGCAGCATTGTAAGCGCAAAAGCATAAATCTTTTTCCCCATATTGCAGACGCAGCTTTACGCTGCGTCTCTTCTTTTAATATATTTGCTTCTAACTAATATATTTGCTGTTAACTCCGCCGTCTTTTAAATCCCTAACAAACGCACCGCCGATGCAAACACAAAGCATACCGCTATGCCTATTAACGTCGGGAGGGCAAACGCCACCCCCGTCCATTTCCAGCTCTTAGTCTCTTTTCTAATCGTCAGCAGAGTCGTAGCGCACGGCCAATGCAGCAGCGAAAACAGCATGGTGCTCACTGCTGTGACCCATGTCCAGCCGTTCTGCACAAACAGCGCCTTTAGCTCGATTAAGCTCCCCATGTCCATTATGCTCCCCTGTGCAGTATACGCCATGATTATTATAGGCACTACTATTTCGTTTGCCGGCATTCCGAGTATAAAAGCAATGAGTATTACTCCATCCAGCCCCAGAAGTCTCGCAAACGGATCGAGAAATCCCGCACATAAATTGAGAAGGCTGACATCTCCGACCGTCACGTTCGCCGCCAGCCATATTATCAGCCCGGCCGGAGCCGCTGTAATCACCGCTCTGCCCAATACAAATACTGTCCTATCCAGTACAGAACGAATTATAACCTTTCCGACTTGAGGTCTGCGATACGGCGGCAGCTCTAACGTATAAGAGCTGGGTTCTCCTTTGAGCAGAGTCATAGACAGCAGCTTAGTCACTGCGAAAGTAACCGCTATGCCAAACACAATCACCAGCGTAAGCATTAGAGCGGATAAAACGGACGACAGCGCTCCCGCAGCTCCCGCGAAAAACATGGTCAGCAGTGCAATAAGCGCAGGAAATCTTCCGTTGCACGGCACGAAGCTGTTAGTCAGCACAGCCAGCATCCTCTCCCGAGGAGAATCAATTATCCTGCATCCTGTAACTCCGCACGCATTGCATCCGAAGCCCATGCACATAGTCAACGCCTGCTTTCCGCACGCGCAGCATTTTTGGAACGGCTTGTCGAGATTGTAGGCCACTCTCGGCAGATATCCCGCATCCTCCAAAAGTGTAAACAGCGGAAAAAATATAGCCATAGGCGGCAGCATCACCGACACCACCCACGCCAGCACTCTGTACACTCCCATAACTAATGCGCCTCTCAGCCATTCCGGCGCTCCAATATTTATAAACAACGCGTTGAGCATATCCTGACCCTTAAACAGCAGAGATGACAGCAGCTCTGAAGGATAATTCGCACCGGTGATAGTCAACCAGAAAACAAGCGCAAGCATAGCCAGCATAAGAGGATAGCCCGCCGCCCTGCCGGTAACGATTCTATCAATTTCTCTATCCCTGTTTGTTTTTTTGTTTTTTGTCTGCTTAATTGCTCCTCTGCATATCTTCTCCGCGTCCCTTACTATAGCCGAAACTATCGCATCCTTCAGCTTATCCTCTGTTATGCCGTTTTTCTCCAAAACTCTGCGTCCGCGCCGTACTGCTTCGTTTACATCTTCATCTTTGAGGAAGCTCTCCCCCAAGCGCTTATCTATTTCTCTTTTCAAAGAGGAATCCATATCCAGCAGTCTCAAGGCGAGCCATCTGGAATTTATCTCTCCGTTCAGCTTTCCAGTTATTTGATTCTGCACTTCCAAAATCGCTTCTTCCACATAATCCGGATACTTTACGGTATATTTAACGGAAGATTTTTGGCGTAAATCTACCGTTTCATCTATTGCATCCAGCAGCTTTGCCAAGCTTTTTTTATCTCTCGCTACAACTCCTACCACAGGCGTCCCCAGCCTGTTTGAAATAAGCTCTAAATCTATTTCAATACCTTTACGCTTAGCCTCATCCATTAAATTTACGCATACTATCAAATTCGGAGTTATTTCAAGCAGCTGCAGCACCAAATTCATATTGCGCACTAAGCATGTGGCGTCGCATACCGCCACCACTGCATCCGCGCCGCCAAAGCACACAAAATCCCGCGCAACTTCCTCCTCGGCGGAATGAGCCATAAGGGAATACGTCCCGGGTATATCTACCATGAGATAGGAATGAGTTTTGCTGCACGCCCTGCCCTGTGCGTTAGATACAGTTTTTCCCGGCCAGTTTCCCGTATGCTGCTTCATACCTGTCAGAGCGTTGAATATCGTACTCTTTCCAACATTCGGATTTCCGGCGAGCGCTATGATTTTTTCCTCATAATTTTCATTCTGCTCCAGACTTCTTTTTTTTACTCCCATATCATCTGCCCCCGACGCCTCTCCGATGTATCAACACGCCTTTGCAATCCTTTGACCTTATCGCTATCACCGCGCCGCATATCAGATACGCAGACGGGTCTCCCCCCGGGCTGCGCCCTATGCAGTCCACCCTCGCGCCTTCCACAAGCCCTATATCAAGCAGCCTGCGCCGCATACCTCCTTCTGTAATAATTTCTTTCACTACAGCGCCTTCCCCGGGGTTCAGCATATCCAGCGTCATTGCCATTTCCTCCATGCTGCTTTTTTATATAGGCATGCCTATACAAAGCTATAGTATGCTCTTGGAAAAAATGCGTTACATTACTAATTAAAAAAGACCTTCTCTTCCGAGAAAGTCTTTTTTCTTGTCTAATTCAAATATTTCCTATATACGCTGCGCTGCCCTACCTGCAGCTCCAGCAGCCTATCCGCCAGCTCATGAGCCGCCCTTTCCGCATGAGGATACTTTTTTGCACTCTCGTGCATTCCTTTGTCAGCCATATCCATGCCCTTCAGCAGCATATCCGACATCCCCTTGGGCGAATTATCCACCAGCGCCGCCATCCCTACCATGCTCCATGTGCGCATCCTCGTCAGAGCGGGAAGCTCCTGCGGCGTTCCGCCCAGTCTCTGAATGTTCTCATTTGCCTCGCTGGCAATGTATTTATAATCATTTTGCGTACGCATCAGCTCATGCCTAAACTGTCTGTCTTTTGTCCTGCGCATTATCTCGTCTATGGAATCTATGCCCATTTGCGCGCCTTTAAAAATCTCCTCGTATAAAGCCAAACTTTGTTTTGCGTCCATCTCAGACCTCCCTGCTCATATTTCTGCATATATTATGAACAGAAAGCTCCGCGTTTACTCATGTCCCTCAGCTTTTTCTGCGTTGTTTTTTCGCATCTCCGCTGTCAAAAATCTTTCCTATCACAGATGCAGTCAGCGCTCCGACGACCACTCCCATGCCCATATCGGCTAACAGCATTTTAATATCCCCAAGCCCGCCGTCTATGAGAGAAAAAGTAAAATAGCCTAACAGAACGTATATCGCGCCGGCAAACGCACCCATTATTCCCTTACGCTCTCCCGATCTGCGGCCTATCATTACGGCTGCCGCAAAAATAGATACGAGCTTAATTATTTGATTCACCGCGCCTATCATGCCGTCGCCGGCATTCGTCTGGCTTATTATCATTGCAAAAATCAGCACGGCAGCCACAGTTATGAGCAGTGCAAATACAGAACACTTTATCATACCGCCTACGCTCATGGGCTTCCTGCCTCTTGGTTTTTTTCTGTTAACCACTTCACGCAGCTCCTTTGTCTTTTAAGTCATGCTATTATTATGCCTCTGCGCGGCTATTTATTCCAAAACAAAAAAAAGCAGGGCCTCACCTGCTCTCTTTATAAGTCATCTTTTCTTTTTTTCGAGAATACCCGTATCCATATCGCCTTCTACCTCGGCGCTCTCTACCGTAGCTATAGCGCCTTTGGCAAACTGCATTTTAGTTTGAGATGATTCTATAACGACTTTATCGCCCTCTACGAGAACAACTTTGCCGTATATACCGCCGATAGTCTTTATCTTATCGCCTTTCTTTATTCCATCCAGCATCTGGCGCATCTGCTTGTCGCGCTTTTTCTGAGGAACAATTATCATTACTACAAATATAACGAGTATTGCGATAGGAAATATCCACTGTGTTATCTGACTCCAGTCAAAATTAGCTGTAGGCATTTAAACTGTCCTTCCGTTTTATATCGTTCAAGCGCATGGGAACACCCGCTTGCTTTTTTATTTCTTTTCCGCGTCGGCTTCCGCCGCTTTTTCGACCTTTTCGCCGCTGTCCTCATTCGAAGCTGTCGCAGCCTCTACTGTAGCTACGGCGCCTTTAGCAAAAGTAATCCTTGCGTTCTCAGGTCCCGTCTCGATTACCACGAGATCTTCTTTAACGGAAACTACTTTGCCGTAAATTCCGCCGATAGTCTTTATAGTGTCGCCCGCCTTTATAGCATCCAGCATCTGGCGTGTTTTCTTGTCGCGTCTTCTCTGCGGAACGATAATAAGAACCACAAATATAACGAGAATCGCAATAGGGAATATCCACTGCGTAATGTTCTCCATAGTACATTAGTCCTTTCGTAAGATAAAATTCTATAGTCACGCGCATGTAAATCACACGCGCCAAATAGTTGCCTTTTCTATTTTACAATAGCATATCGCCGCGTGTCAAGTCTCATATTGGCAATCAATGTCAGCTCATTTTCGCCATTTTTTCAGCTTTAAATTCAGGAAAGCACCCTGCGATTATCGCCTCGCGCGCTTCTTCCATCAGCCGCACTGAGAATCTTATATTATGAAGAGAAAGCAGTGTTCCCCCCAATATCTCACCTGCTTTTATAAGATGGCGCAGATACGCCCGCGTAAAATTGCGGCAGCAGTAACAATCGCATTCCGGATCCAACGGCGTAAAATCACGAGCATAGGCCGCATTTCTCACAACCACTCTGCCTCGGCTCGTCATAGCCGTGCCATTTCTGGCTGTCCTTGTTTGGAAAACGCAGTCGAACATGTCCACCCCGCGCTCCACGCCTTCGAGCAGGCAGTCCGCCGTTCCTACTCCCATGAGATACCTGGGCTTGTTTTCAGAAAGATAAGGCATCAGAGCCTCCAGCATTTCATACATCATATGCTTAGGCTCTCCGACCGACAGTCCGCCTATGGCATTCCCCGGGAAGTTCATGGAATTTATCGCTTTTGCACTCTCAATTCTCAAATCCGGATACATGCCGCCCTGCACTATTCCGAAAAGCGCCTGATCCTCTCTCGTTTTGTGCGCCTTGCATCTTTCCGCCCATCGGTGAGTCCGCTCCATGGAGTTTTTTATATAGTCATAATCCGCCGGATATGGCGCGCATTCGTCGAACGCCATCATTATATCAGAGCCTAACGCCTGCTGTATATCTATGGATTTTTCCGGCGTCAGTTCGTGGCGGGATCCGTCTAAGTGGCTTTGAAATTCCGCGCCTCGCTCTGTCAGCTTGCGCAGTTCGCCCAGGCTGAACACCTGAAATCCGCCGCTGTCTGTCAGTATCGGCTTGTCCCAATTCATGAATTTATGCAGACCGCCTGCCTCTCGCACTATCTCCGCGCCCGGTCTCAAGTAAAGATGATATGTGTTCGATAGCAGTATCTGCGCCCCTGTGTCGCCGACCTGCTCCGGTGTCAGCGCCTTTACCGTCGCCTGAGTCCCCACAGGCATAAAGACCGGCGTCTTTATATCTCCATGAGGCGTATGCAGTATTCCCGCTCTCGCTCCTGTTCTTTCACATTGCTTTATAAGTTCAAATTCAAACATTACATTACCTTTTGCCGTATTTTTTAACAGCGCCGCCCATGATATATTCACGTTTGAGGCGCTGCTTCTCAAATTGCTGTCTCATCACAGCGTCACGCTTTCAATTCTAATATATTCACAGCTTTTTTGCAAGCTTCAATAAGGGGCACCGCCCCGTCATTCAACAAATGAACGAGAGGCGAAGCCTCTTAGGGCTTCAGCGGCGGATTACACCGCCGCTGAAGACTTAGATGTCCTCCGCCGTCTATAGAGGCGGGGGACATCTGTTCACGGTTATAACTATAACGCCCTTCACAACACTGCGAAGGGCGCTGGAGCTGATGAGCGGACTTGAACCGCCGAACCTCTTCATTACCAATGAAGTGCTCTACCGACTGAGCTACATCAGCATAATCTCATATTACCATACTATTATACGATACTCGCTTTTCAATTGCAAGAGGTTTTTACGTTTTTTAATCACCGCATGATAAAAAAACACGGCTCGGGAATATCCGAGCCATGCTTTATATTTATTAGATTTATTTGCTGCGCACAGTTATTGTACACTTCGCTGTAGACCCTGCTTTGGTTTTGCATGTTACGGTCGCGGTTCCGGTTCCAACGGTCTTTATGTTGCCGTCGGAATCAATTGTCAAAACTTTTTTGTTGGAGGAGGTCCACGTCACTCCGCTTCTGTTTGCCTTTATCTTTACAGACTGCCCCACTGTCATATTGACTTTAGTCGCAGTTATTTGCAAAGATTTGTCATAGCTCGTTTTAGAGAGTACTTTGATGCTGCATGTCGCCTTTTGACCTGCCGGAGACGTCACTGTTATCGTAGCCGAACCCGCTTTTACAGCCTTGAGCTTGCCCGCGTTTGTAACCGTCAGCACAGACGTATTAGAACTCTTCCATGTGCATCCGCTTATATTGACACTTATAGCTCCTGCAGCTCCGGCTCGCATGTTCGCGCCGGTAACCCCCAGCACCAGCTCTCCTTTCGTCGCGATCTCAAATTTTTTATCCGATACCGTTACTTTGCATGTCGCCTTCTGACCCGCAGGAGACGTCCCCGTTATCGTAGCCGTGCCTTCCTTGACGGCAAGCACGCTTCCGCCGGACGAAACTCTTATAACTGCCGTATTCGAGCTTTTCCACTTGACTCCGGGTATGTTTGCTCTAATCGAGCCTCTCGTATCCGTAGGCATTATAGCCTCTGAGCGGCTTAGCTTTATCGTTCCATACGTTTCCTTCTCAATTTGCAGCGCTGTTTTTACTGTAATTTTGCACACCGCTGTCTGTCCGCCGGCAGACACCGCCGTTATATTCGCCGTGCCCTGTTTTACCGCTGTTACTAATCCGGAAGACGAGACCTTAGCCACCGACGTATTCGAGCTTTTCCACGAAACTCCTGAAATTGACGACTCCAGCGCGAGAGTGTCCTTTTCCGCCAAGGTGCTCTCTGATTCATTCAGCTTCAGCTCGCCCTTCGTTGCAATCTCAAACTGCTTGTCAGATACCGTCAGCTTGCACACCGCTGTCTGACCTGCCGGAGACATCGCGCTCAGCTCTGTCTCCCCTTCTTTCAGAGCGGCAACAGCGCCTGTCTCAGATATTGTCGCCACCTCCGTGTTTGTGCTGCTCCACTTCACATTTTCTATATTAGCGCGCAGCTTTCCTTTAGAATTTGTCGGCATTATCGCCGTGTACAGACTCAGCGTAAGCTCAGGCTCATCTTCCGGCTGAAGCACAGTTATTACGCTTTTCGCCGTCTGTCCCGCGGGGGACTCCGCCGTAATCTCAGCCGTGCCTGCGCTCTTCGCCATTATATTGCCGTCGTCAGAAACTTTAACTATACTCTCATCCGAGCTTTGCCAGCTGCATCCTTCTATATTAGCAATCAGAAGCTCTGTATCGCCGACTTCGAGATTCATGCTCTCAGGCTTGACTGTAAGCGTGCCATATTGCGCAATTTCATTATCTATGTCGCTTCCGTTGTCATCCGGATTGTTAATGTACGAATTTATAGTTACATAATCTGCGCTGACATAAGCCAACTCGCCATTATAGTATATCTGATGCCAGCCATCCGCATAATTGCATACGGCTATATCCAACGCGTCCCCCAGATTCAGCTTGCCCAGCTTTGCATAGCTTGTGGACGGACCTGATCTCACGTTCAGCGTGCTGTCTCCGGACACAGTGCCTTTCGCCGTAACAGGCGGATTCTCACTTGTCATAGCGCTGTTTCCGGTCAGCTGTTCAAGCTGCTGCTCTCCGCTGCCGAGCTTTGTCAGCTCGGTATTCGGGAAATAGAAGCTCACTATCTGATCGTAAGTCCTTCCTTCCGACGCCTGCTGTCTCGCGCCGTACTGGCTCATGCCCACGCCATGTCCAAATCTGCGATACATAAGACTATAATAATCAGAGCTTTCCTCAACTGTTATCAGCCTGCCATAGCTGGTGCTCTGCGTTAGAACGGCATACGATCCGTTTGAACGAAACTGCGTAGCGTCAATCGTCACGCTTATCTTCACCTGAGAAACAGCTCTATCCTCCAGGTTTGCTTCCTCGCTGCTCTGTATCTGTTTCGTTTTTGCAGCTGCGCTTTCTTCCATATCAGCCGCCGTGACTCTCTCCGGAGTGCCCTCGTCGGGATCTATCTCCTCCTGCATTTCTTCACTCTTATCTTCAACCTCAGTTGTGGCGTCTATCACTTCAGCTGCGGCGGATTTTTCAGACACGGCTTTCGTTCCGGACGCCACATTCAGAGTCATCGTCACATCGTATGAAGAATAATTCGGGCAGGATGAAAAAGCGTTTTCCGGCGTTGTAAAAGCGTCCGAAGAGTGAGCCGAGCATTTGGTCGTATTGCTCATATCTTTCGTATGCAGCGACGATGCGAGACCTGATGCTTTTACGCTGCTTATTTTAACTATTTCCACATCACTCCGAGACGAAACCGCATAGTCTGAGTTGTTCTCCAGCTCTTCCACCGCCAAATCTTTAAGATATTTCTCCACATTTGCGCTCAGTCCCTCTCCGTTCTTGTAAAGCTTTATCTCAGCCGTAGGAGATTTAGAGTTTTTCAGGTCATATTCATCATACATGGCATACTGCCAAGGTTCAAATTTTTCGCTGCCGCTCCATGCGTGCTGCGTCGGCTCTATTATCCCGCCGTTGCTCGCCGCGAAAAAGGTTTGCACTATATGCGAATCACAGGTGACGAACTGTCCGCTCGTAGACTCCACGGCTTCTTCGACCTTTGTATCCAGCGGTCTATATCCGCGATAGACTTGATGACGAGTTGTGTCAGTGACATCATACGATTGGCTCGAGTTAAAATAGCTCGTTGCATACGAACGCGATACCACCGCCTGAGCCTTGAGAGCTTCCAGCTCCCACGAGTTGCTCATCTCCTGACCTACAACCCCTTGTACATAATCCTCCATGCCTACCGTATTCACGCAGGTCAGCTTTCCGCTGCTTATGCCAAACTTTAAATCGCCTTTATAAAAATTAAATCCGTCATCCGACGACCTCTGATTCCCGCTCATTACCGCATAATTATTTCTGCCTTCTGTAGCTTCGCACTGTACGAACGTAAGGCTGGTTTTGTCTTTGGCCGCGACGTTCCCGGCAGAATCTGTAAGCGTCAATGTGCTTCCATCTATTTTTACCGTATATCTGTCCCTCTTGAGCTTTATACTCTTATCTTCTTTAAGATAGTAATTTCCGTCGAGTGTAAAATTCTTTTCTGTAACGCTGCCTATGGACAGCAAAACTCTAACTTTGCTTACGTCCAAGCTTGTAGACGCCGACGCTGCATTCGCATTCAGAGTGAACACACTCAAAACGAACGCCGACAACATAGCCGCAGCAGCCGCAAAAAGCGCAGCCTTCTTTATCCCTCTGCTCATAATATTCCTCCGTTCAATAATGGGCGCAGCCCCGTCATTCATCCACGCCCGTCTCCTTTTGAGAGTGATTATAGTCTGTAATCGTTCATTTTATAATAATTGTCTTCTGTATACATGTATTTTTTATTATAAGCATTCATTCTGCAAGATTCAAGCGCATATTAAAATACTTACAATTAATTCACATATAGTTTTAAAAGGCATAAAAAGCCGCCGGCAAAAACTGCCGACGGTTTTGAAATTGTAAAACACAAATATTTTTTCAACTACGTGTGACTTACTTCTTTTTAATCCCCAGCTCGTCGAGAAGCTCCTCTACGATCTTCTTCTCGTCAAACTCGTGCTTGATCCCGCATATTTCCTGATAATCCTCATGACCCTTGCCTGCCAAAAGAATGACGTCGTCTGTCTGCGCATGCTCCAGAGCATATTTTATAGCATCGCGTCTATTTTCTATAGTTATGTGATTTCCATTGACCTTGTCCATACCTGCGAGAATTTGAGATATTATCTCCTCCGGTTCTTCAAACCGCGGGTTATCTGACGTGACGATAGAGAAGTCCGCCAGCTTTCCCGATATTTCTCCCATTATGGGACGCTTCGTGTTGTCGCGGTTCCCGCCGCATCCGAAAACACAAACGACTCTCCCCTTGCTGAATTCGCGCGCCGCCTTCAGCGCGCCTTCCAAGCTGTCAGGCGTATGCGCATAGTCCAAAACAACCGAGAAAGGTTCTCCGCGTGTGTCCAAAGCTTCAAATCTTCCGGGGATACTTGATACAGACTCCAAGCCCTGCTTGACGTTGAGCATATCCACGCCCAACTCGCTGCAGAGAGCTACCGTCCCCAGAGCGTTATATACGCTGAACATGCCCGGGATGTTGACAAACATCGGCAGCCTCACGCCTCCCATAGCCAGCACGAACCTGCTGCCCGAGGTGCTGAGAGCTATGTCTCTCGCTCTTATATCGCCGCTGTTCACGCCGAAGGTCACCGTCTGTCCTTTACATCCTTCGCGCATATATTCGCTGTATTCGTCATCTGAGTTAAACGCCGCGCACTTGCTGTTTTCAAACAGTATTTTTTTCGCCGCCGCATAGTGTTCGAAATCGCCGTGAAAATCCAAATGATCCTGTGTCAAATTCGTAAATATTGCACCGTCAAATTCTATTCCGTACACTCTCTTTAAAGCCAGAGAATGCGAAGATACTTCCATAACAACGGTATCAACGCCCTTGTTCAGCATCTGAGCCAAAAGCTGCTGCAATTCGGCTGACTCCGGCGTTGTGCGTTCTGTATGGAGCACTTCGTCTCCTATCATGTTTTGAATAGTGCCTATCAGGCCTACTTTACTTCCTTCTTTTTCAAAAATTTTCTTTAAGAAATACGTCGTAGAGGTCTTTCCGTTTGTTCCGGTAACGCCTATCATGCGCAGCTTTCTGGACGGATGACCGTAAAACGCAGCTGATATAAGCGCCATAGCCGCGCGATCGTCCTTAACAAGCACTTGCGTCACGTCAAGCTCCAGCCATCGAGTGACCACCAGCGCTTTAGCGCCTGACTTAACAGCATCCGGTGCAAACTTGTGCCCGTCTGTGCTCAAACCGGCTATGCAGAAAAACAGACATCCGTCGAACACCCTGCGGGAGTCAAATTCCACCGCCTGAACTTCAATATCCGCGCTGCCCTTGATCTCACAGTCAATTTCCTTGACCAGCTCGAATAACTTCATTGCTTCACCCTCTCTGCTTTCTAAAAATCTTTTATGTAAATCAAGTATTACTTTTCTAAATATTTTTTAATTAGATGGTAACACTGACGCTACTGCACTGCTGCTCGGATAGCCGCTCGCCTGCGATGCAGCTGAGCTTTGCGCCGCTGCGGAGCTTTGCGTGTCGTCGTTCTCAGTGAGGCTCTGAGCCGCGCTGGTATTGCCGCATATTACCGTTATCGTTTTATCAACCGGCAATGCAGAGCCCGCCTCGAGATCCTGACTGACGACCACTCCGTCGCCCATGTCCTCATCTTTCACCACCATATCCAGTCCGCGTTTTTTGCAGGATTTATATGCATTTGCCAGCGACATGCCTTTGAGATCAGGCACAGTATCCAGCACGTCTGATTCTTTCAGCGGAACTTCCTCTTCCGCCACCTTTGAGGACGATATTTCTATAGTGCTCCCCTGCGCCACTTCCGATCCGCCGGATGGATTCTGAGTCACGGCATTCTCGCCGCTTCCGCTCCAATCTATGCTCAGGCCCGCCTCCTCGGCGGCTTGCTCTGCTTCGTCCTGCGTCATCCCTATAAAATTAGGAACAGTTACGCCGCCCTCCTCCGTCGTAGTGACTGTCGGCTGGACGTTGCCGTATTTCAAGCATTTTTCCAGTATGTCTTTAGCATACGGAGCGGCTACTACGCTTCCGTATGTAACAGCGACGTCCGGCTCATATACTACAAATAACACAATGTATTTCGGATCATCTGCGGGAGCAAAACCGATAAACGAAGATATATTCTTTCCCTGCGCTATGGCTCCGTTTTCATAAACCTGAGCAGTGCCCGTCTTTCCGCCGACTGCATAACCTTCTATCTGAGCGTTTTTTCCGCCGCCGTTGGATACTACGTTCTCCAAAATCTGACGCATAGTCGCGGACGTTTCTTCTGATATTACCTGTCTCTTTGCCGTAGTATCCGTTTCCTGTACGACATTGCCATCGCTGTCCGTTAGGTTTTTCACCAAATGAGGAGTATACAGATTTCCCCCGTTTATGACCGCGCTGACCGCCGTAATCAGCTGAAGCGGAGTAACAGCTATGCTCTGACCGAAGCCTATCCTTGCCAGGTCAGTATTTTTTATATACTTGCTGTCCGTCACTATTCCGGCCGCATCCGCGCTGTAATCTACGCCTGTGGTTTGACCGAAGCCAAAGTTGTAAATATACTCGTAGAACTTCTCCGTCCCCATTTTCAGCGCAAGCTCCATGAATACCGGATTGCAGCTGTTCGCCACGCCTTCCATCAGTGTTTGCGTACCATGGGGGTTCCCCGAACGCCAGCATTTAATCTTCTGTCCGTCCACCGTCTTGTATCCGCTGCAATTAAACGTGCTGTCCAGCGTAGTTGCTCCGCTGTCCAGCGCCGCAGCCGTAGTTATTATCTTAAATGTAGATCCGGGCTCGTAAGCATCCACTATGGCTGTATTCTTAGATATGGCTGCCAGCTCTACAGAATTGCTCCTGTCCAAATTGTTCAGATCCGCTTCGGGATAGTTCACCATCCCCAACACACTTCCGTCGTTGGGATCCATGACTATAGCAACTACTTTTTGCGCCTTGTTTACTTCATACGCTTCCTTAGCCGCCGTTTCTGCAAAGCTCTGTATATTCATATCCAAAGTCAGATTAAGATTCAATCCGTCCTCCGGTTCAATATACATTTCCTCCCCGTCGGCCAGCTCTCGCCCGCTTGCGTCCACGAGCGAAAGTTTAACTCCGTCATATCCCGACAGGTATTTATCATACGCTTTTTCCAAGCCCTCTTGTCCGTCCCCGTCTGCATTCGTGTATCCCAAAACCTGACTCATGAATGCGCCGTTGGTGTAATAGCGCTGCGTATCAGTAAAGAAATCCACTCCCGGCAGATTGAGCTCGCGTATTGCAGACGCTTGTTCGTCTGTGATTTGGCGCTTGAGCCAAACCTCTGTCTTGCTTGTATCCTGCGCTTTTTCTAATACATCCTCGTAATCCATATCCAATATCGGAGCCAGAAGCGAGGCTATCTCTTCGGCTGTATGCCGATTGCTTGCATCTGTAGATTTGCTGCTTTTTTCGATTGTCTTAGGTAATAAAAGGACGCTTTCGACCGTTGCGCTCTGCGCGAGAAGGTTTCCGTTCGTGTCGTATATCCCTCCGCGCTGTGCTGATACTCCTATTTCCTGCGTCCATTGACTTTCCGCCTGATCTTGATATTCGCTCGCTCTGATAACAGACAGGTCAAATACCTTGCATATACACGCAAAAAACGCAAACGCTGCAAAAAGCAGCAGCGCCATCAGCCTTTTTTTGTTTGTCATATTCATCCCGGACAATCGCTATATCTCCTTAAACACCATTCTTCTTGCTTTTTATGCTGTATTCCTCTCTGATTTTCCGCTTTTTATGATTAATATTCTTATTGATCCGTGTTTATGTACTGGATTTGAGATTCTTTCGGAAATCCCAGTCCCATCTCTGCCGCACGCTCCTGTATAGATTCAGTCGCCGCGCCCGAATCAACCTGCATCTGCAGTCTCTCTATTTTCGCCTGCAAATCAGTTATTTCAGATTGAATATCATTTTTTTCTAAATTGGCGGAGACTGTCTTCGCATATGTGAACAGCATGAGGACAAGCATAATAAAGCACACCACAATAAGCGCCACGCTTTTAAACGCAATTTTGCGTTTTGCTGCATGCGCTGGGTGTGTTTTGGACGGCAAGGCATTCGTTTCAACTCTCGCGAGAGCTTCTCTGCGCTGCTGCCGTTTTCTGCTCTGATGCGGCTGTATGACTCTATCCCATTCCCCGAATTCGATCTCGTTTATTTCTCTTTCTCTGTCTCTTTCGGCCATAGGGGTCGTTTCTATTTTTTTTGCCGTTGCGCCTCTCGCCATTTTATCCTCCTTTGCCTATTTTTCAAGCTGTGCTTCGTCTGATGTTTTCTCGAAAACGCGCAGCTTAGCGCTCCGAGACCTCGGGTTTTCATTCTGTTCCTGCTCTCCCGGCAGGATAGGCTTTCTGTTCACTCTCCTGCCCAAAGGAATTTTTCCGCAAACACATTGCGGAAAGCTGCTCGGGCATGTACACGGGTTTTCCGCCGTCTGCATCGCTCTTTTCACAGCCCTGTCCTCCAGCGAATGAAAAGAAATCACCGCCAGTCTGCCTCCCGGCGCGAGCACGTCTATAAAATCGCTCACCGCCCGGCTCAAGCCTTCCAGCTCCGCATTGACTTCTATTCTAATCGCCTGAAAAGTTCTCTTGGCAGGATGCCCGCCGGTTCTCCTCGCCGCCGCAGGGATGGCGTTTTTTACTATCTCAGCGAGCTGAGCCGTAGTATCTATGGGCCGCGCGGCGATTATCCCGCGAGCTATCCTCGGCGCGAATTTCTCTTCGCCGTATTCGTATATTATTCTTTTCAGCTGCTGCTCCGAATAAGTATTTACTATTTTATGTGCATTCAATTCGCTCCGCCTATCCATTCTCATGTCCAGCGGCGCATCTTTATTATATGAAAAGCCGCGCTCCTGCTCGTCCAATTGAAAGGAAGATACTCCTAAGTCGAGCATAGCGCCGTCCACCTGACTTATTCCCATGTCTTTAAGCACACGCTTTACGTCTTTAAAATCGCTGCGCACCAGCGTAAAGCTGCCCGCGTATTCAGCGAGCCGTTTTTTACAGCGTTCTATCGCATCGCCGTCTTTGTCGAATGCAATAAGCTGCGCGCCGCTTTTCAATATCCCTTCGGAGTGACCTCCTCCTCCGAGAGTTCCGTCTATATATACGCCTCCGCTTTTCAGTCTAAGCGCGTCCAGACATTCGTGATATAAAACACTTGTGTGTCCACTCATATTCCAAGCTCCGCCAGCTTCGCGAGCGTTTTTTCGTAGTCATCCTGTACGCCCGCGCTGTAGTTCTCCCATTCATCCTTCGCCCAAAGCTCAACCCTGCTCATCACGCCTATAATCGCAACTTCCTTTTCCATGCCCGCATAATCTCTGAGACGCTGCTGCAGCAGAATCCTGCCCTGCTTGTCCGGTTCGCATTCGCACGCCGAGGCAAACAGCATTCTCAAAAATGCTTGGGACGACGTATCTGTGACGGGTATGTTTTTGAGCTTAGTGGCATATTCAGTCCATGCTTCGAGAGAGAATGCAAAAAGACATTTGCCTATTCCGCGGCTAACTATGAACTTTTCGCCCAGCTCTTCCCTGAATTTCGCAGGCATAAAAACTCTGCCCTTAGGGTCGAGGTTATGGCTGTATTCACCGATAAGCACTGTCTTCCCATCCTCCGCTAAAACATCAGGCTCTGCCACCTCAGGCGGCGTTTCACCTCTTTAAACCACTTTACTCTACTTTAACACACGCGGGCTAGTTTTACAATAGATTTCCTCCCATTTCTCTCCTCTCGACGAAAATTTTATTACCTATTCACATTTTACAAGCCAAGTTTTCACACAATCCGCGTCGATACACATATGTATTTTTATCAGCAGCTTGAGTGGTGCGAAGTGGAGTATAAAAAAACAGTTTTATCTCTTGTCATATTCTCATTTTTAAAAAGCATTGACATTTTATAAAAATAATAGTATTTTTATATTATCTAAAGTGTGTAGCCATAATATTTTTGTGTCAGACTTCGGTTCCCCCGATCGGTCTGCAATCCGGCATACTGAACAGGAGTATTTTAATTATGATAACAGTAGTAGGAAGCTTTTCTATAGAACTTCGCGCCAAAGCGTCTGATATTCCCGAAGCAGGCGAAGCAATCTTGGGCGAAACATTTACCATTGCCCCCGGAGGCAAAGGTCTTGGGCAGGCTGTAGCCGCTCGCAGGCTCGGCTCTGATGTATGTCTCGTTACCAAAGTCGGCGATGATAACTTCGGCAGCATGGCCGTCGATTTTTTGCAGAAAGAAGGCATAAATACTTCTCATGTGCATATAGATCCTGATTCCGCCACAGGCGCGACAGTCATGGTCGTAGATTCAAACGGCGCCAGCGCCTCCGTCATGACGCCAGGCGCCTGCTATCGCTTGACAGAAGACGATATTCTCGCCGCTGAGGACGTCATAGCCGCCTCAGATATGGTTCTGCTCCAGCTGGAGACTAACGATGAATCCTTGATAACTACAGTAAATCTCGCCGTAAAACACGGCGTAAAAGTCATGCTCAATCCCGCGCCGTATCGAGAGTTTCCTCTGGAGATCCTGCGCGGAGTAGACTACATAACTCCCAACAGGGCGGAGGCCTCCGCTATCACAGGCGTAAAAGTCACGGACGACGCCAGCGCACTCGCCGCGGCAGAAGTCCTCAGCAGCATGGGCGCCGGCAAAGTCATACTCACCATGAGCTCGCTGGGCAGCCTTATTTACGAAAATCCGTTCACATACCGTTTCATGTCCACATTCCGCATACGCGCGCTGGTGGATAAGACGGGCGTAGGAGATTCTTTCTGCGGCGCTCTGGCATATGCCATAACCAACGGACATGACATTCTGGAAAGTACGCAGATAGCCAGCGCCGTTGCCGCGCTGTGCGCCTCCAAGGCCGGCGCCGCCGCCGCTATGCCCACTCTAAACGAAATAGTGGAATTTCTCGAGGATGACATAGTCGACAATGAAGCATTTGAAAATCTGAAATAACTCCATTATCTCTATATTTCTATAATAACTCATTTGCCCTAAGTTTTCAAATAAATTCAGTCATAAATATCCTGCCGCAGATTTTGCGGCTTTTTTGTGCTATTTTATTGTTTTTGTGTTATAATCTGCCTTGTAATAAACTTAATATAGGACAGGCAAGAAGCATGGCAGCAAATAACAAAAATGACAAAATGTTAACAGGAAGCATAACAAGCTCCATTATACTTTTTTCATTGCCCATTATGCTGGGAAATCTGTTCCAGAAGCTGTACAACACAGTCGACGCCGTTGTTGTCGGTCAGCTTTTGACAGACGAGGACCTGGCCGCGATAAGCATCGGCACCCCGCTGATGGATGTAATGTACGCTTTAATCATAGGCGCATGCATCGGCATCAGCGTTATTATATCGCAGGCCTATGGCGCAAAAGATTGGAGTAAGCTAAAGCACACTCTCTCCACAGCGCTAATCGGAGGCTGCGCCGCCACATTAGTTCTATGTATATTATGCAGTGTTTTCATACGTCCTATATTAGAGCTTCAGGGGGCTGACGCTGCCGCCGCAGATAAAGCCGCGTCCTACCTCGCCGTAATAATTTACGGACTTATAATTACTTTTCTTTACAACCTGTTTTCGTCAGCGCTACGCGCGGTAGGGGATTCTCGCACGCCGTGCATATCGCTCATACTCGCATTTTTCCTAAATACAGCGCTCAACCTCTTGTTCGTAATAGTTTTTAAATCAGGACTCGCAGGCACAGCTTACGCCACGGTTATCTCTCAGGCTTTTTCCGCATGGATTTGTATTAGAGCTATTTACAAGAGGCAGCCGTTTATGGCTCTTCGTCGCGGCGATTTTAAATTTTCACGCGCAGTCGGCTTCAGCATCCTCAAATTCAGCTGGGCTGGAGCATTGCAGCAGACAGTAGTCAACGTGGGCAGAATGATAACACAGAGCTTTTTGTACGCCCTTCCGATTCACATCGTCTCCGGATACAACATGGCTATCAGAATAGAAGCGCTGCACTTCTGCCTCATACAGGGCGTCAGCGCGGCTCTCGTGACATTTTTAGCTCAAAACGTCGGCGCAAAGCATTTTGACCGCATACGCCGCGGCGTTTTCAGCGCAGAGCTTATCTCTCTGGTCATGTGTACTTTCTCCGCGTTGATGTTCACTCTATTCGCCCCGCAGATCATTTCTATATTCTCGCCTTCGCAGGATATAATAGACGCGGGAGCGACGTATCTGCGCACTATGGCGTTTTCATATCTCCTCGCCGCCAGCTGCGAGCTGACGCAATCCTTCTATCGCGGAATAGGACGAATACACCTGACTGTAATCGTATCTATATCTCAAATCGTGACTCGCGTCGTTTTCTCATATTTGCTTGTTCCCATTTTTGGAATCACGGGAATATGTTATTCTATAATGATAGGATGGATACTCATGTTCCTGTTTTCCGGCGGATACACTCTGCACACACTCAGAAAGCAATTCTAATACCGCTTTGCAAACGCATAAAAACAGCCCTCCGGCACAACAGCGCCGAGGGCTTGATTTTATGTGTAATTCTGCTATTCGTTGCGCACGAGTATGCTCTCTGTCTTTTCCAAAGCTCCTTTTATCAGCTCTTCTTCCATGCCGAGCAGAGCCTCTTCTCCCTTTCTTATCTTATCCAGCTTCGGACGTGTGGTCGGGTGCTTAGGCACAAAAACAGTACAGCAATCCTCGTAAGGCAGTATGCTGGTCTCATATGTGCCTATCTGTTCCGCCCTTTCTATTATTTCCGTCTTATCCATGCCTATCAATGGACGGAAAACAGGCAGCGTAACTACGCTGTTCGTGACGTTGAGGCTCTCCATCGTCTGGCTCGCAACCTGACCCAAGCTCTCTCCTGTTATCAGAGCGCCGGATTCTCCCTTGCGAGCTATCATCTCTGCTATGCGCATCATGTACCTGCGCATTATGAGCGTCAACTGTTCCTCAGGACAATGCTCATGTATGGCCATCTGAATATCAGTAAAATGCACTATATGCAGCATTATCGGACCTGTATACTGCGTGAGCAGACGAGTAAGCTCTATTACCTTTTCCCTTGCTCTCTCGCTCGTATAAGGAAAACTTTCATAATGCACAGCATCCAGCGTTACTCCCCGCTTTGCTATCATATATCCGGCGACAGGGCTGTCTATCCCTCCCGAGAGCAGAAGCGTCGCTCTGCCGTTAGAGCCTATGGGCATTCCTCCCTGGCCGGGCAGGCTTTCGGAGTACACATACGCGCTCTCGCGCATTTCCACAAAAACTTTTATATCGGGATTTCTCACATCTACGCTCAGCCCGGGTACTCTGTCGAGTATATACCCTCCGCAATCCGCCGCAATCTCCATAGATTTCATCGGAAAGCGTTTATCCGAACGCTTAGCTTCGATTTTAAACGTAGCTTCCGTGAGATCTCTGTCCTGCATTATCCTCTTGAGCTCCTCAAGAGCAGCCGCATAGACTATCTCAACGTCCTTTTCCATCTCTTTCGCCGGGCTGACCGAATGTATCCCGAAAACGCGGCGCAGCGCTGCTATCACATTCTCAGTTTCCGCGTCTGCGAAATCGCGCACATAATATCTGCCGTCTCCTTTAGTCACCTTTGCGCCGAAAGGTCTCACTGCATTCTTCATCGCCTGCATGAGCAGTCTTTCAAAATAAGGTCTGTTCAGACCCTTGAGGTGTATCTCACCGTATCTTACGAGTATTACGTTCTGCATCTTTATCCCCTGTATTATTTGTATTCTTATCTTCTTCTAAACCCTGCGAATTTCGCGTGTATATTTCTGACCTGAACGAGAAAGGCGTCTGCTTCAGCTATGCTGGACTTCTCGTTGAAGCTGAGCCTGATTGCACCTTCGCCCGTCTGCTTATCAAGGCCAAGCGCCTCATGTATTCGGCTCCCCTTCGTTTTTTTGGATGAGCACGCCGATCCTGTTCCTATGTATATATCGTGCTGCTCCAGCGCGTGAACCACCACCTCGGCTCTCAGTCCGCGCATAGATATGTTAAGTATATGCGCCGCGCCATCCTCGGGGCTTATGACTTTTGCACCTTCGATTTCCACTATTCTCTGCGCGATATAATTTCGCACTTCGCTCATTCTGCGCATGTATGCGTTTTTATTTCGATGAAATCTGCCCGCACTGTACGCAAAAGCCAATATCCCCAGCGTGTTTTCTGTTCCGCTGCGCATGCCGCTCTCCTGGCCGCCGCCCAGTATAAACGGCTTGAGCGGTGTTCCTTTTTTCGCGAATAGAGCGCCCGTGCCTTTGAGCGCATGCAGCTTATGCGCACTCGTCGTATAATAATCTATCTTTGAGCCATCAAAGTTTATGTCATATCTTGCAAATCCCTGCACTCCGTCAGAATGGAACATAAGCTTTGGATTTACCTTCTTGCACGCGCGCGCTATTTCCTCAACGTCATTTATCGCGCCTGTCTCGTTATTTACGTGCATTATGCTGACCAATACAGTATTCTCGCGCACCTTAGCCGCCACATCTTCAGGATGTATCTTTCCATCCTTTCTCGGTTTTATAAAGTCCACATCATGCCCGCTCTGCATTATCTGCTTAGCGCATTCGTAAACGCAGGAATGCTCATATGCCGACGTCACGAAGTGAAGCTTGCGTCCTCCCTGTCTGCGATATCCCGTATGCCAGACCGTGTTTGCTCCTTCGGAGCCGCCTGAGTTGAAGTAAACTTCATCCGGCCGCGCGTTTATTATCTCACCTAATGTGCGGCGCGCTTTGTTCAGCTCACCTTCCATTCTCACTGCCGGCGGATACATCGCGCTCGGATTAAACCAGTCGTCTGTCAGTTGTCTTTGAAAAATCTCTGTCAGCTCGCCGTAAGGCTGAGTTGTCGCTGCATTGTCAAAATATATTCTCATATCTTCCACCTTATCATATCTTTGCTATTTTACCACGAAAAACGTGTTCGTTCAACTACCCACGCCGCCGTGTTTCAATATTATAGTATGTCTAAGCTGATATTTTGTCCTTATTTTTAAAACAGGATTAACTCAAAAAGCGCTCCGCCTGTTTCAGACGAAGCACTTTGCCTGCTTTGATTCAATAAGGGGCGCCGCCCCGTCATTCAACAAGTGAACGAGAGGCGAAGCCTCT
>OLPU01000353.1_pt1 | contig 41576 bp, 30 predicted proteins | sample 1673111 | NCBI WGS metagenome assembly OLPU01 (sample SAMEA3136755, study PRJEB25190) | human gut metagenome | reverse complement strand
ATAATAGTTCATTTTCTCTCCAAGTACTAGCATTATCTTTTTTATTTTATCATTATACCTTATTATATATATAGGAGTTCTGTTCCATTTCAGAACCCTATTTTGCTGCAAAGTTAGTGAAAGTTTCCCAAAAAGTTGTCTTTCTTTCGCTTTTTTAGTGAAATATATGCCAAAACGTTTCAGATTTTAGAAATAAAAGTTTAATTTTGCACCTAAATATGAAACGTTTGATATGAAATATACTGAAAATATGACTTTTGAAGAGGCTTCCAAGGCTCTTATAGATGAATTGAATGCTAATCTGGCAACACTTCATCAGAATTATCATGTAGAACAGTCTGATTGGAATAAACTCTATGATCAGATAGCCAATGTTGTTTCAGAGGAAACTCATCTTCCTGTTTTCTCTCCTGAAGTGATGGAGGTGCGACCTCGAGAACTGGAATGCGATGTGGTGCGATTCCAGAATAATAAGGAGAAATGGGTGGCTCTGGTAGGACTGCTTGACGGTCATCCATACGAAATCTTCACGGGTTTGCAGGATGAGGACGAGGGTATCATGCTGCCTAAATCTGTAAGCAAAGGCAAGATTGTGAAGACCATTCTTGATGGAGGCTTGAAGCGATACGACTTCCAGTTTGTGAACAAGCGAGGATATAAGATTACGGTTGAGGGATTGAGCGAGAAGTTTAATCCTGAATACTGGAACTATGCCAAGCTGATTTCCGGTGTGCTGCGCTACCGTATGCCTATCGAACATGTCATCAAACTCGTTTATCAGCTCCAGCTTACTTCAGATAACATCAATACCTGGAAGAAAGGTGTTGTGACAGCCCTAAAGAGATATCTGAAGGATGGTAGCCTGATGAAACTTTACGATGATAGCGATTCCGAATCCTAATCCCCAAGATAGAAACTGATATAAACTATGCTTTTCCGTAGTAAGATATACTTAAAGAATGTCCGTTTCCATGCATATCACGGCGTTCTGCCACAGGAAACCCAGGTGGGCAACGATTATGTGGTGAATCTGGATGTGAGCTATGATTTCTCCAGAGCCATGGAAACCGATGAACTGGCTGGAACCCTCAACTATGCAGAACTCTATGAACTCGTGAAACAGGAGATGGAGATACCTAGCAAACTGCTGGAACATGTAGCCGGAAGGATAGGAAAGCGACTCTTTGCAGAATATCCGACTATTCAGAAAATACAACTCGCCATTACCAAAGTTAATCCTCCTTTTGGAGCAGATTGTGACGGCGCAGGAGTAGAAGTTGTATTAACAAATGATAAAACTTTATAGTAGATTTAGGTTTTCTGATACAAAAGTAGTAATTTTGCAAAATCATCAGAAAGATATGTTGAAGAAAATAACACTCATATTGACCCTATTGTGTATGTTGGTGCTGACAGCGACAGGCGCCAACCGCCGTTTCACGCTCGTTATCGACCCAGGTCATGGCGGTCATGATGCGGGTGCACTTGGTGCTATTTCCAAAGAAAAGAATATCAATCTCTCTGTGGCATTGCAGTTTGGCAAATATGTTGAGCGCAATATGCCGGATGTGAGAGTCATCTATACCCGCAAGACGGATGTCTTTATTCCTCTGAAAGAGCGTGCCAACATTGCTAACCGCGCCAATGCCGACCTGTTTATCTCGGTACATACCAATGCGCTGCCAGCCGGTAAGATAGCCCGCGGTTTTGAAACCTATACGCTCGGTATGCACCGTGCCAAGGATAATCTCGATGTGGCTATGCGAGAGAACTCCGTTATCTCGATGGAGAAGGGTTATCAGCAGACCTATCAGGGTTTCAACCCGCGATCTTCTGAGAGCTACATCATCTTCGAGTTTATACAGGGTAAGAATATGGAGAGAAGCGTAGAACTGGCGCGCAATATCCAGCGAAAGGTATGTTCCGGTGCCAACCGTCCGGATAAGGGTGTGCATCAGGCAGGATTCCTGGTTCTCAGAGAAACCTCGATGCCTAGCTGTCTGATAGAGCTCGGTTTCATCACTACTGCCGATGAAGAAAGACTGCTCAACGATGCCAGCAGGGTGGATGATATCGCCCGAGGCATCTACGAAGGTTTTGCGCAATATCGCAATAAATACGATAAATCCATCTCAGTTCCTTATCGAGCTGCGGATACAGAATCGGTGCCGGTTGCCAAGATAGTTTCTGATACGAAACAGGAGAAGGACGAGCGCCGTGCTGAGGAGGCGGATACCGCGCCGAGAAGAACGGTGAAGCAGGTGGAAACCAGAGCAACAAAGGCTAAAACGGTTCAGCAGAACAGAAGACTGAACCAGCAGGATAAGCCGGCTCAGCAGAGCAGACAGACGCAGCAGAACAGACAGACGCAGCAGAACAGAACTGTAGCTCAGAACAAGCCGGCACAGCATAAAGCCAATGTAGCCGATGCGCCTGTCTTCAAGCTTCAGATATTTGTCAGCAACCGCACGCTCCGCAAGGGCGATGCCCATTTTAAGGGCGAAACCGGTTATGACAGTTATCAGGAAGGCAATATGGTGAAATATACGATGGGAGCCTCTACCAACTATAATGAGATTTTCCGCTTGCGCAAGACGCTTGCCGAGAAGTTCCCGGAAGCTTTCATCATAGCTTTCAAGAATGGAAAGAAATATGATGTGAATCAGGCTATACGTGAGTTCAAACAGAACAGAAACCGCTGATTGGCCTGAGTAAGGATAAGATATAAGCACGAATATATAAAGAGATAAATATGAAGCTAACAAAAGAAATCAAGATAGCTCTTGTAGCTATTGTCGGTATTTTGATTCTGTATTTCGGAATCAATTTTCTGAAAGGCATGAATCTGTTCTCTACCAACAATACCTATTTTATAACGTTTGATGACATCCAGGGACTGGGTGCCTCTACGCCTATTTATGCGGATGGTTATAAGGTAGGTACCGTGGATGGTTTGGAATATGATTACAAGGAGAATGGTCCTATCAAAGTAAAGGTGGATATTATCAAGGATTTGAGAATCCCGCAGGGCAGTAAAGCCGAAATAGTAAAAGACCTGATGGGTAACCTGCAGGTGAATCTGCTTCTGGCAAACAATCCGCGCGAAAGAGTAGAACCGGGTGGTATCATTCCGGGTGCTGTAAACGGAGGCATGATGGACAAGGCTGCCAGCCTGGTTCCGGTAGTGGAAAAGATGTTGCCTAAGTTGGATTCTATCCTTACCAGCGTGAATGCGCTGCTGGCTGACCCGGCTCTGGCTGCTTCGCTGCATAATGTGGAAACCATCACAAGCAACCTCACCGTTTCTACACGTGAACTGAATACCCTGATGGCAGGTCTCAACAAACAGGTTCCGGGTATGATAGGAAAGGCAAATGGCGTGCTGGATAATACCAACCGCCTCACAGCTAATCTGGCCAGTCTTGATGTGCAGGGCACTTTGAACAAGGTGAACCAGACTTTGGAGAGTGCTCATCAGTTTACTGAGAAGCTGAACAGCAACCAGGGAAGCCTCGGATTGCTGATGAACGATACCAAGCTGTACGACAATCTGACGTCAACCATGGGTCATGCCGACTCCTTGGTTATCGACTTGAAGGCACATCCGAAACGCTATGTCCATTTCTCTGTTTTCGGCAGAAAAGACAAGTAAAAAGAGTCCGAGCTAAATAAATTTAGTCTAAATAAGATTCGGTATGTTTCACGCCCCGAAATGACTCGCAAACTGTTTGTTTGTTAGCCGTTTCGGGGACGTTACATTATTGTTTCACTGAATTTCAGTCTGCTATATATGTATTTTAGGCAAGTATTTGGTATTCAGTAATTTAAAGACTATCTATTAAAATGTTTTAAATAAGGGGATTTGCATTTCTCCTATTTTTTTTGTAACTTTGCACGTGATTTCGCATTTTTTGGTGCGTCCCGTCATTTGTGAATTAAAGTATTAATAATATTAGTAATCAATGTTAGCAAGTCCAAAAGCCCTCTGGGACAACAGTCTTTTGCTCATAAAGGACAGTGTAACAGAGCAGCAATATAACACATGGTTCAAGCCAATCGTCTTTGAATCGTACAAGCCGTCGACAAAGACTTTGTTGGTGCAGGTTCCGAGTCCGTTCGTATACGAGTACTTGGAACAGAACTTCGTTGACTTGTTAAGTAAGGTGCTGCATCGTAATTTTGGTGAAGGAATCCGTCTCACTTATCGTGTTGTAACCGATAAGGAGCATAAGCTTTCTCAAGATATAGAGGCAGATCCAGACGATGCTGATATGGCAAAGCAAACTCGTGAGCGTGCCCAGCAGACGGCTGCCCAGCCTGCCGCTCCCCAGCAGCAGGAAGACATTGATACACAGTTAGACCCGAAGCTTACTTTCAATAATTATATGGAGGGTGACAGCAATAAGTTGCCTCGTTCCGTAGGATTGTCTATTGCCGAGCATCCCAACACCACCCAGTTTAACCCAATGTTCATTTACGGACCTTCGGGTAGCGGTAAGACGCATCTGGTGAATGCCATCGGTTTGAAAGCGAAGCAGATGTATCCTCAGAAGCGTGTGCTCTATGTGAGTGCCCGTCTTTTCCAGACCCAGTATACCGATGCCGTGCTCCATAATGCGAGCAATGATTTCATCAACTTCTATCAGTCTATCGATATGCTGATTGTGGATGATATCCAGGAGTGGGCTGGTAAGGCGAAGACGCTGAACACCTTCTTCCATATCTTCAACCACCTCTTCCGCAACGGAAAGCGTATTATCCTGGCGTGCGACCGTCCTCCGGTAGAGTTGAAGGATATGCCAGACCGTCTGCTCACCCGTTTCTCTTGCGGTCTAGTCTGCGAGTTGGAGAAGCCGAATATCCAGTTGTGTGTGGATATCCTGAGCAATAAGATCCGTCGTGACGGTTTGAAGATTCCGGTAGATGTCATCTCTTTCATCGCCCAGACCTGTAACGGAAGTGTGCGCGATTTGCAGGGAGCCATCAATGGTCTTCTGGCTTACAGCATCGTTTATAACAGCAGCATTGATATCCGTCTTGCCGAGCGTGTCATCAAGCGTGCGGTGAAGGTGGATGATAAGCCGCTCACCATCGATGATATTGTTGAAACGGTTTGCCATCATTATAATGTAACGGTTACTGCCGTGAACAGCAAGAGCCGTAAGCGTGATTATGTAGTGGCAAGACAGGTAACGATGTATCTGGCACAGAAATATACCAAAATGCCTGCTTCGAGAATCGGCAAACTCGTTGGTAATCGCGATCATAGCACAGTTATCCACAGTTGTTCAAAAGTGGAAGAAAGGCTGAAGATTGATGCTGGATTCAGTGATGAACTGGTTAGTATCGAAAACGGATTAAAGGTGAAAAGGGCATAAAGGATGTGCTTTTCGCTGATAGGATAAGTTTAAGCGCGGAACCTTGGTATAGTGGTTCTTGTTTATATAAATGAAATAAAGGAAGCCTGGCAAGTTTGTTTTTGTCTTGGCTTCCTTTTTCCGTCTATAAACTGTTAACTGTAAACTATCAACTCTTTTTCATCATCATCTTCTTCCATTTAAAGTATCCGGCTACGGCGATGATGACGTAGAGACCGTAAAGTCCTGCCTTGAATGGGATGCCTTTGACGATATAGAGATAGAAGCAAACGGCATCTACGATAATCCAGAAGAACCACTGCTCGATATATTTGCGTGCCAGCGCCCAGAGACCCACAAAGCTCAGGGCATTGGTGAAACTGTCTTGCAGAGGAACCGTAGAGTTAGTGAAAGTTATCAGTATATAATAGGTGATGCCCCAGGCTGCCAGAAAGAACAGAAGAGTAGGGAGATAGAGCGACTTCTTCATATAGGTAATCGGAAGTTCTTCTTTCTCCTTCTGGTTGTGCTTCTTGCCATATTTCCATACGGCATAACCATATATACCGGCTATCGTATAGTAGACCGCCATTCCCGCATCACCGTAAAGACCATGACTCCAATAGAGCCATACGTCTAGGGCGGGCATGATGATGCCTACCAGCCAGAGCCAGATACTGGCACGGTACTCCAACAGGATATAAACCAGTCCGAGTACCGTGGTAAAGATGTCTAAACCATGTGATGCAATATAATCCATCATGATGATTTCTGATTAGAACTTCAATGTAAGATGCGTCATCCAGGTGGTATCTGCCATCGGGATGTAGGCTATCTGCTTGAATCGTTTGTCCAATTTATATCCGTAACCGGTAGCATTGCCCCAGGTGAATGCGCTGGCTGCATAGTGGCGGTTGAAGATATTGTTGATGTCCACACCGAAGCTTACCTCCTTGATGCCGAGTGCCTTGGTTACCTTAGCACTGTAGTTCAGGCTCAGGTCGCTCTGTGAATAGCATGGCAGCGAGAAGTCGCGGTCTTCTGTGTTGGTAATATACTGGCGACTTACAAAGTTGGTGTGCCAGGTAGCTGAGAAACCGGCATAGTGGATGTCGATGAATCCGTTCAGAATAGCTGATGGAGAATAAGACAGGGTTGAGTTGTCGTAATGTACTACGCCTGGCTTCGTATCGTCTTCCCAGTTGCTTACATACTCATCAAAGTCCTTGATCTTGTTCTTGCTCAAAGCGGCATTTCCTTCTACAGACAACCATGACAATGGTGCCCAGCCGGCTGTCAGCTCTACGCCCATACGGTAAGAATCCTTGATGTTGGTGGTCAGCGCCTCGCCGATGTCACTCAACTGTCCGGTCTGAGCCAGCTGGTTGTCATAATCCATATAGTAGAAGTTGGCGCCTGCATGCCAGTTGTTGCCCTGATACTGATAGCCGAACTCTACATCGAGCAGCTTCTCCTCTTTAGGGAATGGATAGTTGAAGTTGTCGGTAAAGTTGTTGCGCTCTGGCTCGCGGTTGCTGTAGGCTACAGATGCGTATGCCTTATGGCCATCCTTGTTGAAGCTGATACCTGCCTTAGGGTTGAAGAAGTTGTACTTCTCGTTGATGTTCAGCTCCTGGTTCTTGTAGCTGCCATCTGCCTGGGCGATAAATTTATCGTTGATACCGTCGGTCTTGTATTCTACACGGCGATACTGCAGGTCAGCGAAGGCATTCCAGTAGTCTGCAAAGCGATAGCTTGCCTTGACGAAGGCGCTGTAGTCATACTTGTGGGCATCAGAATCATAGTACTTATACTGGCCGTTGCTGCCGAAGAATTTCTTCTCGGCATCCTGGTTGGCGATATAAGTAAGGTATCCCCAGTGGTTGCCGCGGAACTGCTGCAGGTTCAATCCGCCGATAACATCCCAGTGCTCATCCTTGTAATTGGTATTGTATACCATGCCGTAGGTATGCTGGGTGAGTCCCTTCTTGCGGATGAAGTCAGACTTCTTGATGAAATTACCTTCTGCATCATTGTAAACGAGTCCGAACTTGGCAAACTTGGCGTTGTTCTTAAACTCCTTGTAGTAGCCGTAGCCATAGGTATAATGCAGTGAGAGGCTGTGGCTCCAGTGGCTGCTTGGTGTCCAGGTAGCCGAAAGAATGTTGTGGTTCTGATAGAAGTTATCAGTAGTCTTGTCCCATTTGCTTCCGTCGCGCAGGGTATAAGGAGTGATGGTATAATCGCCCTTGCCGTTGCGAACCAAATCACCTGTCAGCACATTAAACTTATCCAGACCTGCCTTATACATATCTTTATAAGTGCGGATGCCATCCTCAAGGAGGGTGAAGCTAGAGTTGTAATCTCCGCCCAGCACTCCGCTCCAAGCCTGACCGGTCTTCTCGAAGTTGCCGATGTTCTTGTAGCTTATCTTGAAGTTATCGCCCAGCCAGGTCAGTCCGCCATAGTAAGAACCTGAGCGGCCTGCTGTGCCGTCTACATAACCGTCGGTAGCTGTCTCGTGATAAGCACCGTCAAAAATCAGATGCTTGCCGAGCAGACCTGTAGAGAAGCTGGCGCCTGTATGATAGGTATTGTAAGAACCGAAAGAGCCGGTAACTTCTGCAGTAGGGGTGAGCGAAGGAGCAGCTGTAGCCATAGAGATGCTTCCACCGAAGGCACCGTCGCCATTGGTAGAAGAGCCAACGCCGCGCTGTACCTGAATGCTGCTCAGGAGCGAAGAATAACTGTTCATGTTAGCCCAGAAAACGGTCTGGTCTTCCGGTGAGTTGAGAGCCACTCCGTCGAGTGTTACATTGATGCGGCTTCCGGCAGCGCCACGAATGCGCATATAGGTAGTACCGGTGCCGATACCGTTCTCACTCCAGGCGAGAATGCCCGGTGTACGAGAAAGGAGAAATGGCAATTCCTGACCTGAGCAAGAGAATTGTTTGAGTTCTGATTTCCTGATGTTAGCCACGGCGTATGGAGCTTCCTTTGCGGCACGTACGCCTTTTACAATCACTTCATTCAAATTCTGCACCTTCAAGGTGTCGATTTTTGTCTGTGCCAGTGCAGCCTGGCTTGCCAAAGAGCAAAACGCTACACTGAGTGCGATCCCGTTGAATCTTTTCATTTATTTAAATTAAAAACATCATATAAGGGGGGAATGTGCCTTATTTTCCTACGCCAGCATTACCTGGTTCAGGTCGATGGGTATATTCTCAGCATCCGCTTTTTTCTCTTTTCCGGCGGTAGCACCCCTTAGTTAGCTCTCTGCTAACCGGGTGCAAAGGTACAAATAAATTTGATAACCGCAAAATTTACGTAGATTTTTACTATATTTGTGTCCTTTTATCATTCTTTTTTCTTATATTTGCAGTCGGATTGCTGTTATTCGCAGTCTTGACAGTTTGAAACCTAAACTTCATGTGATAGGATTATGAGACGGTATATTTCATATTTGTTCACTTGGGTCATCTCTTTCCTGACCCTGTTGGCATTCTCATCGTGCTTGAATGAGCATCCTAAGGATCAGCTCGATGGGGGTGGCAGCAATGGTTCTGCGTCTGAAATATTCGATACGACCATAGCTCCTTTATATGATTTTATGGGTGGAACGATAGAGGGGGAAGGCATCTGCGACATTCAGCGCCTTGACAGTCTGCTTTCTCTTTCTCCTGATGATGAGCAGCTTTATTCTTCCTGGCAATATCTTTATCGGGCTATCGGCATGTGCAACAAGTCGCTGGATATGATAGATTTACAGTCAGTACGGCTTACCGATAACCAGAAGGCGCAGTTCAAGGCTGAGGTGCGTGCCATCAGAGCCATGATGTATTATGAGACGATGGATTTGTATGGCAGGATTCCGGTACTCCTGTCTTCGGCAGAATCACTCATCTATGAACCGGCATCGGGCTCTTCGGTTACCGATGAAAAGCTGTCGGCTCAGAGCGAACGGAGCGAAATCTTCCATTTCATCTTCAGCGAATTGCAGCAGGTGTTGCCTTATCTTCCTCAGACGTCCAGTTTGGAGGAAGGCTCTCATTATGGTCGCATCACGCAGCCTGTGGTCAACTTCCTGCTGGCTAAGTTGGCGCTGAATGCTGAAATCTATATGTACAACGATTGGGCGCAGGGTTACAGGAAACGTCCGAAGGGTAGGAACCTGGAATTTATGGTGCGTACTGCCGATGGTGCCTCGCTCATTACGGGCGGCAAGGCGAGTGAGAACCGCAGCAAGATATTGAATGCATGGGAAACCTGTATCTTCTATTGCAACAGACTGGCTGATGAGGGCTGCAGTTTAGAGGAGGATGAAATCTTCAACAGTTCTGTGCGTTATCAGATGCCGAAGGATGCGCTGGTGATGGATGAGGCTGATTCTGTTCAGCATCCACGGCCAGCCAAACCTCTGTTCCGTTTCCGCTATGCTGATGTGTTGCTGATGAAGGCTGAGGCGATGGAGCGCAACGATGGGGATGGCAGGGCAGAGTATAATATGGTTCGTGCGCATGCCGGTTTGCCTGCGCGCAAGTCTTCGCTTGCCAATATTCTGGAAGACCGTCAGGTTATGCTGGCGGGCGAGACCTGTCACCGTCAGGACCTTATCCGTTTCGGCAAGTTCCTCAAGTCCTCGCATCTTCGCCGTTCTGTTCAGTCTGCTCTTACGTCCTGTTCCATCGTCTTCCCGATACCTCAGCGAAGTCTTGCCTTCAATGGCAAGTTGGTACAGAATAAAGGATATGAGGCAATGGAATAGCCAAAAACTCTTCACTCTTCACCCGATAGCTCGAATCCCCTTTATATAAAGGTGTTGCGGAGGGTGAAGAGTTTTTCGTAACTCTTCACCTCTCTTCACCCACTCTTCACCTCTCGAATCCCCTTTATATAAAGGCATTCCCAGCGATTGGGTGAAGAGTGAAGAGTAAAATCAATTTTTCTTCTTCTTTTCTGATATCAGCCGTAACCGGTGTGATATTTCGGTTATTGAAAAACCTGGCAAACCGGTTTTCGTTCGCTGTTTGGCTCAGACAGCCCACTGTTCTTCCTATCGCTAGTCTGCTGTTCTAGTTTCTCCAGTCTGCTGTTCTAGTTTCACTCGTCAGCTGTCCCCGATAAATAAAACCATTTTTTTTCTTTTTAAAAATCACTTTTTTCCTTTTTCTCCCCTCCATTTAAAAATAAAATTTGTACTTTTGCATACGTTTTAACGTGTTAACGGTAATCTTGGCAGATGCCAAATACAAAAATAAGAACGAAATGGATACATTATATTTATTGCAGTTCGCCTGTTTCCTATTTATGCTCGTCAATATCCTCATCCTGGGTATTACCCGACTGCACATGAAGTGGATGAACCGGCGATATGAAGTGTCACGATGGCTGATTATCGGAGCCATGGTAGGATTAGCCATACAATTTCTCATGCAGATGCTTCTGGGCTTCCGTGCTCAAGACGCTGCTGTGGGAGCCGTTTTCAACATTCTGGTTTATCCCCCTTGCTTCTCGCTCATCTCTATTGGCATTTACAATATCGAGGCAACGCATGCCAACCGCCGGAAGATGAGCATCGTTTGCGCCAGCATTTATGCCGCCATATTGGCTGTCTTCTGCATCGGCTTTATCCAGAGCGGAAACTTCCATATCGGCAGCTGGATTTATGTGATGATAGTCCTGTTCGGCATCAACGTAGCCTATTGCATCTATATGATAATAGTGGAAATCAGAAAGCGCAGAAGGATGCTGGAGGTGATGGCTGGTTATGATATCCTGCCTTACGTGAGATATGCGCGAGCCAGTGTGTTCATGGTCTTTTTCCCTGCAGTAGCCCTGCCTTTTGCAGTCCTTTCCACCAAATCTCTATATGTAATCGGACCTCTGGGACTGCTTGCTGTCTTTTTCTTCACGCTCAGTTTCATGGCTTTGGGCTATAATTACATGCCTACCGAAGAACTCTTGGATAAGGAGGAAGAAGAGGAGGCTGCCATGGAAAGTGTGGAAGACAATGCCTGTTTAGAACTGCAGGATGAAGAACTGGATGATAAAAAAGAAACTTTACAATCGCAGCGTTCAAAAAGACGGCAGAACATCATCCGTGAGAAGTTGGATGAATGGTGTGCTGCCAAGGGTTATAGGGATACGTCGCTGAATATGATTACCCTGTCACGTTCGTTGAATATCAGCAGATACGAGTTGTCGCGCTACCTCTCATCCTGTCTCAATACCACCTTTCGCCCCTGGCTTGCCGAGGTGCGTTTTGAGGCTGCCAAGAAGATGATGTTGGATAACCCCGACTTCGGTAATGACATCATTTCTGCCGAGTGTGGCTTCTCTTCCCGTACCCATCTCTACCGTATGTTCAAAGAGAAAAAAGGCTGCTCTCCGACGGCTTGGAGAGAGAAAAACTGTTAAAAAGTATGTATTAGGTGTCGCATTCCTCACGAATGAGACACCTTTTTTGTAGGAATGCGACACCTATGTGGGGGAATGCGACACCTTGTTTCAAAGAAAAACACTATCTTTGCACCATGAAAAGTATAATAGAATCATTAGCCAAAGAAGAACAGGCTATCCTGATAGTAGCTTTGTTTCTCCTCATTTATGTTGGCATCATGATTAATGTCATGGTGAGGGAATATAGGACCTATCTTGATGATTACCCGATGTATCATTTCAGCTTGGGTGATTTCATCAGGAGAGGGCGTTTCTATATCTGCCTCATTCTCGGCGTAGTGTTTATCACGTTCGTGTGTCTGGTAGTCAGTCTGATGGCAATCAGTATTCAGTAATTTCTTGATAAAAAATAATAACAAAATATATTTATTTATGATGAAAAGATTTACCAATCAATCCCATGGGTCGCAAGCCGGCCGTATGAACAATGGGGGGGCGATAATCCGTAGATTCGCTCTGTTCCCATTGATGTTGCTCATGTTGTTGCTTCTGCCTGCCGGCATGGTGGCGCAGAAGGCAGCTTCCAGTTCTAAGTATATAGCAACGTATGAATCCTCTACCCAAACTTTGACTTTCAAGGAAAATGTGGGTGAAACCCTTCCTAGCAATAGTGTTGTTGTGAAAGATAGGATGACGGTGGATGCTATCAATAAGAGATTAGGGAATGGTACAATCGTGCACATCGTTTTCGATAAGAGCTTTAGCACATACACGCCTACATCGTTGAATAGTTTCTTTCAAAGTCTCACAAAACTTGAAACAATTACAGGCCTGGAATATCTGAATACCGAAAATGTGACGGATATGAAACGCATGTTCTCTTTATGCTCATCTCTCAAATCGCTCGATGTTACTCATTTCAATACAGCGAATGTGACGAGTATGACCCGCATGTTTTTGGGCTGCTCATCTCTCACCTCACTCGACGTCACAAACTTCAATACAGCGAAGGTGACAGATATGAGTTATATGTTTCAAGACTGTTATGCTCTCACCTCTCTCTATCTCACTAACTTCAATACAGAGAAGGTGACGAATATGGAAAGTATGTTTTCTTCCTGCAAAGCTCTCATCACCATCTACGCCAGCAGTAAGTTTGTAACAACCCAGGTATCTAATAGTAGCAGCATGTTCTATAAATGTGAAAAACTCAAAGGCGAAGTAGATTGGACAAAAGACAAGGCTATCGACAAGACCTATGCCAAGATAGAAGGTGGATATTTTAGTGGTGGAATCCCTAGGGTGAAATATGCTGACGGCACGCTGACCTTCTTTCTCGCATCCAAGGAAACTTTGGGAGAAAATGAGTATGAACTCAATAGTGGTAAAAATTTACCTGAATGGGTGAAAAAACACATATTCGGCATTACCAAGGTTGTGTTCGATACTTCATTTGCTAATGCAAGACCAACGAGTTGTTATATGTGGTTCTATTTGTGCGGAAACCTAAATCAAGTAGAAGGCATAAAGAATCTGAATACCAAGGAGGTTACGGATATGGCAGATATGTTCTGTAAATGCCGAGATCTCTCTTCGCTAGATGTCTCAGGTTTCAATACCGAGAAAGTGACGGATATGTCCGGAATGTTCGATGAATGCATAAGTCTCAAATTGCTCGACGTCGCCAAGTTCAATACTGCTAATGTGAAGAGTATGAGTAATATGTTTTACAACTGCCAAAATCTCGCCTCGCTCAACGTCACAAATTTCAATACTGCGAATGTGACTAATATGCAAGGAATGTTCTCTGGCTGCCCTGCTCTCACAACCATCTACGCCAGCGATAAGTTTGTAACGACCAACGTAGAAACAGGTTCTAATATGTTCTTTAATTGTATAAAACTCAAAGGTTTTATAGATTATAAGAATAACTCAGACAAGACTGACCACACCTACGCCAACTACAAGACTGGCTACTTCACCAAGCTGGTAGGCAAGAATGGCGATGAGAAGATAGGAGCAGCGGGAAAAACTCTTGCTACGGATAATCTCGCTCTTGACGACAACAAGGACTTCGTAGCTTACGAGCCATTCGCAGCCAAGGCAGCATCTTACAGCCGCAAGATGAAGGAAGGTACTACATGGGCTACGCTCTGCCTGCCATTCGAGGTATCGCTCGAAAATCAGAACTTCCGTGCCTTCAAGCTCCTTTCGGCTGATGATGTTACAGAAACCGTAGAACTCGAAGAGATAAAGACAAGGATCGAGGCTGGTACTCCTGTTATCATCAAGATGAAGGATGGAGCAACAAAGCTCAACTTCACTGTATCCGACAAGGAGATTGAAAAAGATGTTCAGACTGCAGAAACCGCTAATGGCAACTATCAGCTCCAGGGACTCTATACCCAGAAGGAGTTCAGCAAGGATACTGATAACAACTGCTACATCGTGAAGGGCTCCAAGCTGATGAACCCAGCCAAGCTGTTGGATAAAACAACAACAGAGTCTGTGGGCAGCAAGCCTTTCCGTGCTTACATGGCAGATAACTCTTCTGCTCCTGCAGCAGGTGCCAGAATGTTCAGCATCAGCGTCGGCGGCAGCACCACAGCCATCGAGCAGTTGGAGACTACAGCAGATAGCAAGGCTGAATACTACGATCTCCAGGGTCGTCGCCTCCAGAATTTGCAGAAGGGCATAAACATCGTGAAGCGTGGCGGCAAGACCATGAAGGTTATCATCAAGTAATAAAAAATAGTAATAAAAATAGATATGAAAAAGAAAAGATATATCAAGCCAGTGGTTAGCGTCATGGAAATGGAAACCACAGCCATCCTCGCCGGCTCTGTTATCCCGAAGGCGTCAGAAGAGGATTACAGCAATGAAAATGTGAAGGATTTCTGGGATACAAATAAGGGTATTTGGGCAGACTAGCCCCTGATTCTCTATCGTAGTCCCAGGCAGCACATCTGATGCCTGGGGCAAAATAAAAAGCCCCCGGAGCTATTACGCTTCGGGGGCTGTTTCATAATTTTTATCAGAAATCTCTTGCTGATATGAAAATAAAATCGTAACTTTGCGGTATCATTTTAAAACAGAAAGGTTATGAAGTACTTAGACCCTAAGGCAGACCTTACGTTCAAGAAGATATTTGGCAATCATCCTAAAAGACTGATCAGTCTCCTGAACGCCCTCCTGCCACTCAGCGAAGAAGAGCAGATACACGAGATAAAGTATCTGCCTACAGAACTTGTGCCCCAGCTCGAAGGAGGCAAGAACACCATTGTGGATGTACTCTGCACAGATGTCAGAGGCAGGAAGTTCTGCGTGGAAATGCAGATGGAATGGTCTGATGCCTTCCAACAGCGAGTACTGTTCAATGCATCCAAGCTCTATGTGAGTCAGGCTAAAAAGGGAGGAAGATACAGCGAATTGCAACCCGTGTATTCTCTCAACCTGATAAATGATATCTTTGCGCATGATACTCCGGATTTCATCCACAACTACCGCATCGTGCACGATAAGGACAGCAATAAGGTTATCGAGGGCTTGCATTTCACCTTCATAGAACTCCCTAAGTTCACTCCACATTCCATCGCCGACAAGCGCATGATGGTCTTGTGGCTCCGTTTCCTGACAGAAATCAATTCCAATACGAAGGAGATTCCTTCCGACCTGCTTAATGACCCAGAGATAGGAAAAGCCGTAGAAGATCTTGAAGTTTCTGGCTTTACAGATGCCGAGCTCCGTGCCTATGACAAATTCTGGGATTCGGTAAGTGTTGAAAGAACTCTCCTGGATGACAGGTACCAGAAAGGAATGGAAGAAGGCATGGCAAAAGGCGAAGAAGTAGGCAAAAGCCAAAGAAGTATTGAGATTGCTAAGAATATGCTGGCAAAAGGTATGGATGAGGCGACAATCCAGGAAATAACTGGTTTGACGGAAGACCAGATACTGCAGATTCAGTAGATACAATGCCTGGTGATAAATATGGAAAGCCCCCGGAGCTATTACGCTTCGGGGGCTTTTTCCGCTTTCTTCCTTATACTTCCTTCCAATCTACCAATCCCTTTCCCTTATCATCCAGTTCTATGGCAAGGGCGATTACTTTTCTCTTGTCAGCCTTGAATGGCTCGGCATACAGCTTGGCTTTCATCTGCTCCGTGGCAGCATCCACACCGCCGTTATTGCTCAGCTTCTGAAGTAAGTGCTGGCAATATCGTCTCATAAAGTGATTTTTTTACCTCAGAATTAGGGAATCCTAGAATATAGATTCCCATCATATAATCCTTAATCGTGAGATAGCCTGTCTGATAGAGGACAAGTTCTGCTCCACCATCAGTCACATCAGAAGTCTCCAGAGTATCGCTAATTATCGGACAATACTCGAAATCTTTCAACCTCTTTTTAATATCATCTTCAAACTTAGAGAGTAGTGGCGATGTCCCGGATGAAAACCAATAGTTCTTCAAATCAGAATCTGCCAATGCATTGATAAGACAGAAAGGATTGAATACATCAACCTTGTTTCTGCGACAGAAGTGATAGCCACCATAATAAGAAGACAGTTGCATAGCAGCTTCATCGAATGTCCATCCTTTACATGCTGCCAATTTGTTGATTTCCGGTTTGAAATAACAGATAGCTTCTTCTTTTGTGATACCACATAGAGCAGCATATTCTGAATCAAAACCAATGAAACTCAAATTGTTGAGACCTGAGGTTAGGGAGAATTGCGAAAATTTGGTGCAACCTGTGATAAAAATAAAGTTTTCGAATTTGTCCATAGATTTGAGAATGACAAATACGTCTCTGTATATTGCCGTACATTTTTCGTATAACGGAGTTTTCCAGGAATGCTGCAATGGAGAGTCATATTCATCGATGAGAATGGCCACCTGCAAACCTGTTTTGTTGTATGCAGTCTTTATAATTTCTATCAGACGAGTAGCTAACGGAGAATTACCTCTTGTTTCTATCTCATACAAAGATTCATATTTCTGAAATGTATAGTCTAGATAACCTTTCAGACTTTCCGGCTCTGCGCCAGCCTGGCTCATATCCAGTCTGATGACAGGTCGCTTCACCCATTCCGTCTCCATCTGCATAATCTTCAACCCCTCGAAGAGTTCCTTCTTGCCCATGAAGTAGGCTTCGAGCGTATCGACCAGCACTGATTTACCAAAGCGGCGTGGACGGCTCAGGTAATTATACTTTTTCCCTCTGTTGGCAAGTTGCCAGATGATATCTGTCTTGTCAACATAAAGATATCCACCCTTTCTGATTTCCTCGAAAGACTGGATGCCTACCGGCAATATTCTATCGTTAGTCTCTATCATAATTCCTAATCTTTGTTTTCCAATTGCAAATTTACGATTATTTTTCCAAACCGCCATGCTTTTTCCGCTTTTTTTTATGAGCTAGAAAGAATCTTACGGATGGTCTTATGCTTCTCTTGAAATAAATGATGTAATAAAGTTGGTTAAAAATGTAGTAAATGCTTGTTTGCTTGTCGTTTTTTTAGTATCTTTGCGATGAAAAATAAAACTCAAGTGTGGAAAATGTGGAGAATTTCACAAAAGAAGTATCAGAAATGTGTAAACTTACACATTTTCCGTACTTTAACGATGGAGATGCTAAAAAATGTTTAATAGAATAATTATTCAAGAATTAAAACAATGGAGAGCTAAAAAAGACCGTAAGCCATTGATTATGCTGGGCGCTCGACAAGTAGGAAAGACTTCTGTACTTCAGAAGTTCGGAGAAGAATATTTTGAGCATTGCGCATATTTTAGTCTCAATGAAGAAGAGGGAGTCTGCGATATCTTTCGCAAGACCAAGAACCCGCTGCAAATCATCGAGCAATTGTCATATCTTACTTCAGAACCTATTTTGCCTCAGAAGACTTTGCTTATTCTTGATGAGATACAAGACTGTCCGGAAGCCATTAGCGCAATGAAATATTTCTGCGAAAAGACGCCGGAATATGTTGTGGCTTGTGCTGGTTCTCTTTTGGGGTTGGCTTTTGGTCATCAAGGCTTTTCGTTTCCTGTGGGTAAGGTTGACCATATAAATATGTATCCTGTCACTTTTTCTGAGTTTTTGGAACAGCGAGATGAAAGGCTTTACCAATATTATATGTCAATAGATAGCTTGGAACCTCTTCCTGACGTTTTTTTTGATAGACTTTCTCAGGCATTTACTGCCTATCGTATATCTGGTGGAATGCCAGCTGCGGCAATGAAGATGATAGAAAAGGATCTGAGTGGCGTGGAAATAACTCTACGTAATATCTTGCAAGATTATTCCTTGGATTTTGTGAAGCATGCTACGCCTTTACTGGCTAATAGAATTTCGCATGTTTGGAAGTCTTTGCCGTCACAGTTGGCTAAGGAAAATAGAAAGTTTGTTTATCAGCTGGTTCGTCCTGGTGCAAGAGCGAGGGAATATGAGGATGCTCTTACATGGCTTAAAAATGCGGGATTGTGATATAAGGTAAGCTTGTGCTCTACTCCGCAAGTTCCTTTGAAATCGTATGAAGATTTGAGCATCTTCAAGATTTATAGTCTTGATGTGGGATTATTGAGAGTGCTTGCTGATTTGAGTCCTGAGGCTTATCTGGTTGATAATCCTATATTTAAAGAATATAAGGGCGCTTTGGCAGAGAATTATATTCTTCAGAGTCTAGTGGCTAATGGCGTTAATTGTTCCCATTATTGGGCTTCGGGTAATAAAGCAGAAGTGGAATTTATTGTTCAGCGTGGTTTGGAAGTTATTCCGGTGGAAGTGAAGTCGGGTACCAGTGTCACGGGGCGTAGTTTGATAGAGTATAACAAAAGGTACTCACCTGGTTTGCGCATCAGATATTCGATGCTTAATCTCAAGAGGGATGATTCCTTTATCAACATCCCTCTTTTCCTGGCTGATAGAACGGAGAAACTGATTTTTAAATAATTTTTAATGAGAAAAAAGATATATGGGTGAAGAGGGGTGAAGAGATAAAGAAAACTCTTCACCTCCCGAAACCCCGATAAACAGAGGGGATACGGGCGAGAAGGTGAAGAGTGAAGAGATAAATCGGGATTGCTTACAACTGATAGAATTTGGTGAAAGCCTTCACGCAATATTCGTGGTCGATAACGCTACCGGTTTCGCGGCAACTGTGCATGGCGAGGATGGCATTACCCATATCTACGCCCTTCAATGGGATAGAAGAGGCGAGGATATTGCCCAATGTGCTGCCACCTGCTACATCGCTGTGGTTTACGAAACGCTGGCATGGTACGCCGGCTGCCTCGCAGATGTTGGCGAAGATGGCTGCTGATACAGCATCGCTCGCATACTTCTGGGCTGCATTGAACTTGATGACCGGACCACCGCCCAACTTAGGATGATTCGTAGGGTCGAATTTTTCGCTATAGTTAGGATGCCAGGCATGCGCATTATCGGCTGAAATCATGAAGGCACGCTCTACTGACTGATAATAAGCCTCTTCTGTATGGCTCTGTGCCAGAGCGATGCGCTGGAGCATATATGAAAGGAATGGACTTCCGGCTCCCTGTTTGGTCTGAGACCCCGTTTCTTCATTATCGAAGATGGCGAGAACACGAGTTGCATCTGAAGATGAAACATCAGAAACTGAAGCAGCATCAGATGCAATCATCGCCTCTACACCAGCCCAGCACATAGACAGGTCGTCGATTCTGCCTGAAGAGATAAACTCATCGTGAACACCGAAGGTGCAGGCTGGAGTGGCATCAGCCAGATAGAGATCGAAATCAAGAACATCCTCTTTCTGAATATTCAGTTCGCCTGTTATCACATTCATCAGGAGGTTACCCTTCTCCAGTTCATCATTGATGATGCCGAGGATAGGGAGCACATCCTTCTGCTTGCTCAACTTCACACCATCATTCACCTGACGGTTGAAGTGAATAGCGAGATTGCTGATCTGCAGCAATGGGCGCTTCACATGAAGAAGGAGCGTCTGGGGATTCATCGCATTCTCGCCCTTCACGATAACTCTACCTGCCAGGGTGAGCGGACGGTCGAACCAGGTTGACATGATAGGACCACCATAAACCTCGGTATTCAGTTTTACAATACCGCCCTCGCAAAGCATCTCGGCATTTGGCTTGATGCGGAAGGTAGGCGAATCGCAGTGGGCGCAGATCATGTGGAAACCGGCATCTGCCAAAGGCTTCTTTCCGATTTGGAAGGCATAGATGGAAGAGTCGTTCTTGGTAACGAAGAACTTTTCACCCGCTTCAATCTTGCCCAAAGGCTCCTGTGGGTTCATACGGCGGAACCCGTTCTTCTCCAATTCCTCGGAGATATTCTTTACTGCCAGGAAATTCACTGGCGATGCGTCTAGAAAGGATAATAATCTTTTGATCATAGTCTATATCTTTATATTAATATCTTGCAAAGATAATAGATTTTTTTCATTTTATCTCATTATTCTATTTGTTTTTCATTTTTTTGTATTATCTTTGTCCCCAAATAAGATCAATGAATGAATTATGAAACGATATAAATCCTATACTCTCATTATATTACTGCTGTTGGCATCGGCTCTTCAGGCATATGCGCATATTTCCAGAAATATGTTCATGCTTTCCAATCTCAATGCTGACAATGGTCTTTCCAGCCCTCGAGTTTATTCTATTGTCGAGGCAGAGGATGGTGCCATGTGGATAAGTACTAAGCGTGGAGTTGACCGATATAATGGGCAACAGGTAACCAATTATACTTTATACACAGAGATGCCGTATAGTGATGCTAGTGGTAGATGTATTAAACTGACTAAGGATGCGCAACATCTGATTTACGCCTACGACAACAAGGGAAAGGTGTATATATATGATAGGAGGAAAGATACATTTGTTTTGAAATGTAATCTTCAGAATATTTTAGGTGGAAGTATCGTGTTGAACGAACTGTTGGTAGACGAAAAGGGCAATTTCTGGTTAGCTATGGATAGAGGCATTTATTGCTTATCAGCAGCTACTGATGGAAAGGAGATAGTTCGGGAGACAGCTAAGGGTAGGTTTGTATTGAAAAATACCTATATTAATCATATCCAATTTATAGGTCAGAAACTTTTGATAGGAACTTTTAAAGATGTTTATTGCTATTCGATGTCTGCCCGGAAGTTAGAAAAGAAGATTAGTGGCAGTTCTGTAGTATCCTCTTATCATGATATTGTGGGACATCGTATCTGGCTGGGTACTTTTCACGAAGGAGTTAAAGTGGTGGATGATCGTACTTGGAAGCTGATAAAATCTGCTGATTTCCAATCTTTGCAAAACATTCCTAAAATTCCCGTACGTTCAATCATTTTATATGATAAGCAGACTCTTCTGATGGCTGTAGATGGAGCTGGAATATATGCTTATGACAGTTCGGATAAACAAACCAAGCTCTTGCTTGATACAGATGGACGTCCTGGTAATGTGTTGAATGGTAATGGATTATATACCTTGTGCTGCGATCGTTTTGGCGATTTATGGACAGGCTCTTACTCGGGAGGAGTAGATTTGGCAATACCGATGAAACATACATTGGAATATATCACACATGAATATCTCAACAATCAATCACTGATAGATAATTGTGTGAACGATGTTTTCCAAAGCCGTGATGGGAAAATATGGTATGCCACAGATAAAGGAGTAAGTGTTTATGATGCGCAGACTCGTCTTTGGCATCATGGATTATATAATAAAGTGGCGCTTACGATTTGTCAGACTGTAGACGGCAGAATTCTGGTTGGTACCTATGGTAATGGCGTATATCAGGTTCATGCTGATGGTACTAGTATGCCTGCTTATTCTGTGGAAACAGGAATGTTGAAGAGTGATTATGTATTCAGTCTTTTTACGGATAGTGATGGTAATATTTGGGTGGGATGTTTGGATGGAGATATGGCTTGTTTCCCTTCAGATAAATATAATTTGAATGGAACGGGAAAGTCGGTATTCTATCTGCCTGTCAACGAAGTGCAATGCATCACGGAATCACTGGATAAGCGTTTTATTGCTGTAGGAACTTCGCATGGAGGCTATTTGATTGATAAGCGTGAACCTTTGCATCCTCGTCGTTTCTTTTATCCTGAACAGTATCCCGGTAAAGACATTAATTTGTTTGTCAACAGTATGTCTTTTCAGGATTCCCGTCATATCTGGATTGGAACGGATGGAGGAGGACTCTATGATTATGATTTACTGGCAAAGAAGTTTAAGCGTTATACTAATCAGAACGCTTTGCCTTCTAATACAGTTTATGGACTTATAAGAGGTATTAATGGCAATTTGTGGATTAGTACGGATAAAGGATTGGCATTCATGAAACAGGGGAAGATAGTAAACCTCAACATCTTTAAGGGAATGGAACGTGAGTATAACCGAATGTCTGTTGCGTGTACTTCAGATGGCAGGGTGCTTTTTGGCAGCAACGATGGAGTTGTCGCTTTGACTCCTATGTTTGCCAAAGGTTTGAATTATGCCGCTCCACTTCGTATTCATAGTGTTGAGGTTGAAGGTGTCAAACGTTCCGATTACTGGAATGAATGTCTCTTTGAAATGTTGAAGGAAGGCAAATTGAAACTTAGCCATAATGAGAATACGCTGGTTGTTTCTTTCGAGAGTATCAATTATCAATACCAGTATGATATTCAATATCAATATTATTTGGAAGGATACGACCGTAATTGGAGTAAACCATCTTCTAATCAGTTGGCACGATTTGTAAATTTGCCTTCGGGCAGCTATGTGCTTCATGTAAAGGCTATCTGCAGAAGTAATGGTAGAGAATTGGGAGAAACAACTTTGGAAATTCATATAGCCCAACCTTGGTGGAATACCTGGTGGGCATGGATTATCTATCTCTGTATTTTTGCTGTCATCTTATATTTTGTCTGGCAGTATTACAAAGAGCGCTTACAGCGAAAGTATTATGATGAGAAAATCAATTTCTTCGTTAATACTGCCCATAACATACGTACTCCTTTGAGTCTCGTGTTGGCTCCTCTTGATAATCTGGCTAATGATTCCAACTTGAGTGAGAAAAGCCGTGGATTCTTGGATATGGCGCATCGCAACGGCAACAAACTATTGAAGATGGTTACAGAATTGCTTGACTTCCAAAAGATAGAGCAGTCTGCCGAACAGGTTCGCCTGCAAGATATAGAATTGCCGATGCTTTTACGTGTGCAGTTGGAAAAGTTTGTATTGGCAGCTCAGGAGAAGCATATTCAACTGTGTATTGAAACGTGTCCACAGCAACAGATTCATTCTGATGTCAAAATGATGGATCTGATATTGGAAAATCTTCTCTCGAATGCTATCAAATATACACCTCAAGGTGGAAAGGTTACGTTGTCGGCTTCTGTTGAAGGCAAGATGGCTATGATTCATGTATGTGATACAGGTATAGGTATTCCAAAGGCCGAAATTAAGAGTATCTTCAAAACCTTCTTCAGGGCTTCTAATGCGATAAATTCTCAGGAAATGGGAAGTGGATTAGGACTGATGCTTACACGAAAGCTCGTAGAGAAATTAGGAGGAAAGCTTAGTTTCGTAAGTGAGGAAGGAAAGGGTACTACTTTCTGTGTGAAGATGCCATTAGGTCATGTAACAGATTCTTCTGGCCGGCTTGTAGGAGAAAAGAAAAATGTTGCAACTGAATCTTCTTTAGCTGAAGATAAGCATGATGAAACTTGCCAGACTGTGTCTTCTGCGGTTCAGCAGGATGCTGATGTTTCAACGGATACACTTCTTTTTGTCGATGACAATGAAGATCTTCGCAAATATATCAGAATGACTTTTGGTGATTCTTATCAGGTAGTTGATGTGGAGAGTGCAGAGGCTGCCTTGAAATATTTGAAAGAGGGCGGGGTATGTGATATCGTTGTTTCTGATGTCATGATGCCGGGAATGCACGGAGACGAGTTCTGTCGCAGTATCAAGGAAAATAAGGAAACATCATGGCTGCCTGTTATCCTGCTGACTGCTAAGGCTGGTCGTGACTTTATGATAGAAGGGCTCGGACTTGGTGCTGATGACTATATAGCCAAGCCATTCGATACTGCTATTCTTGCGAGTAAGGTTGCCAGTATTTTGAAGAATCGTCGCCGGTTGAGTCAGTATTATATGGACAGAAGCCTTGCTCTTGTTAGAGGAGATGTTGCTTCTGAGTCTGCTTCTTCCGAGCAGATTGTGGGTTCTGATTCTTCCGATGAACACTTGGAACCTACTGGAACTTCTGAAGAGAAAAAGGATGATACTGTCTTGAATAAGCAAGGCCAGACATTCGAAAATGTGGCAGAAGCTGTTCTGGATCCGCAAGACCAGGCTTTTGTAGATAAAGCTACCCGTTTGGTGTTGACTCATCTGAGCGACACAGACTTTAATATCGACCGACTCTGTAGAGAGATGGCGATGAGCAGAACGCTTTTCTATGGTAGGCTGAAGACTCTTACGGGTCAAAGTCCGCAGGATTTTATGCGTTTGATACGTCTGGAGCAGGCTGCAATCTTCCTGAAACAGGGGGATAGTGTGCTGGATGTATCTGTGAAAGCCGGTTTTGTAAATGTGAAGTACTTTAGTACTGTATTTAAAAAGCACTTTGGGGTTTCTCCAAGTAAGTATCTGTAAATTAGAGTTTTAAATTCAAAGAAAAGGTTTCTGCTTAGACGATATGTCTGAATTGAAACCTTTTTTTGTTTGTTATCTAACCCTCTGAAAGTTCCTTTTCTTTATCTTTGCAACCAGATTCTGTTAAGTAAGTCAAACAGTTATTTAAAAAACCAAACAATAACAATATAAACATAAAAATGAAAAGGAACTTTTTGAAATTTAGCCTCTTTTTAATAGGCGTCTTCACATGTTTCTCATGCGAAGCAAGTACGTTGCCCTCATCCGGCAGTTCTGAAGGTGTAGGCGAATCCATACCTACTGCCCAGCAATGGAATAAAGATGTTGTGGGGTGGAATCTTGGCAATGAATTCGAGTGCTCAGCTCCTGGACAGGATGGTGAGTCGATGCAGATTGGCAACCCTGATGGTTCTATCCATGCAGAGACAGCCTGGGGCAATCCCGTTGTTACCAAGAAGATGATACAAGCCGTGAAGAAGGCAGGTTTCAATGCCATCCGTATTCCAATCCGTTGGCAGTGCCACATTACCAACGCTCAGGCGATGAGCATCGACAAGGCTTGGATTGCCCGTATCAAGGAGGTGGTGGGCTGGTGCCTGGATAATGACCTCAAGGTTATCATCAATGTGCATCATGAAAAATGGCTCGAAAGTCGTCCTACCTATCAATATAAGGAAGAAAACTGCCAGAAGCTTGCGCTCCTCTGGATGAATATCGCCTCTGAGTTTGCCAATTATGATTATCGTCTTGCTTTCGCAGGAACTAACGAAGTGCATATCAAAGATAACTGGGGCAAACCTACTGCCGAGAACCTCGAAGTGCAGAATGCTTACAATCAGATATTCGTGGATGTGGTTCGTGCCACAGGCGGCAACAATGCCAAGCGCCACCTCATCTTACAGACTTACGTTTGTAACCCATGGTTTGGCATAGAGAATGGAGATTTCATCATTCCGAAGGATGCCGAAGGCAATGGCAACAACTATATGAGTGTGGAATTTCACTACTATCAGCCATGGAGCTACGCCGGCGATTGCACCTACGATTACTGGGGTGATGCCTACAAGGATGCTGGCAAGATACCTGCAGACAACGAGAAGACGATGACGGATTTCTTCGACAAGGCGGTGAATACCTGGAGTAACAAAGGACTGGGTATCGTAATAGGAGAGTGGGGAGTAACCGATCACTATAAGTCAAACTCAGAGAAAGTGCATGAAAACATGACCTACTACTGTAAGTTCTTGACTACGGAGGCTCGCAAACGAGGCTTCTCTACTTTCGTTTGGGACAACAACCACTTCGGCAACGGCTCTGAGAAGTATGGCATCTTCGACCGTTTCAAGAGTATGAAGGTGAATGCTCCTTGGATTCTCGAAGGAATCTTTGGGAAAGAATAATGTTAAACTAAAAACAATATATCAATTATGAGAAAGAAAACTATGTTTCTCGGCCTGCTCGGTGCAGGTTTGATGTGGATGCCTGCTTCTGCCATTCTCGCTGCCCAGATGAACAATGCAGCGATGAGCGTTCAGCAGAACCAAGGCATCAAGGGTACAGTGGTGGATGCCACTGGCGAAACCTTGATTGGCGCTAGCGTGAAGGTGGCTGGTACAACCAACGGTGCCGTTACCGATATAGATGGTAACTTTACGTTGAACTGCAAGCCTGGAGCAACGCTCGAAGTGAGCTACATCGGTTACAAGACGATGACCGTGAAAGCTGCTAATGGCATGAAAATACAGATGCAAGAGGATGGTAAGGCCTTGAATGAGGTCGTTGTTACCGCCCTTGGTATCAAGCGCGACCGCAAGGCTTTGGGCTATGGCTTGGAGGAGGTTAAAGGTGAGGAACTTACCAAGGCGAAGGAAACCAACGTCATCAACTCTCTTTCAGGTAAGGTGGCTGGTCTCGTTGTGCAGAACACCGCTGGCGGTGCTTCTGGTTCTACCCGCGTGCTTCTTCGTGGTAATACAGAAATGGCAGGCAATAACCAGCCTCTCTACGTGGTGGATGGTGTGCCTTTGGATAATACCAACTTTGGCAGTGCTGGTGAAGCTGGTGGTTATGACCTCGGTGATGGTATCTCTGCCATCAATCCTGACGATATCGAGACGATGACCGTATTGAAAGGTCCTGCTGCCTCTGCCCTCTATGGTAGCCGTGCCTCTCATGGTGTTATCTTGATTACGACCAAGAAGGCGGAGAAGGATAGAATTTCCGTGGAGTACAATGGTTCTTATACTATCGATACCCAATTGGCTAAATGGGACGACATCCAGGAGATATACGGTGCTGGCTACAATGGCGAGCTTCCTACATCCAGTACCTCTGGTACCAATGCCAGTTGGGGACCTAAGGCCGATGACTTCATGTTCAAATATTTCGATGGCGAGGAACGTCCATTCATGATGCATCCTAACAATGCTTCTGGTTTCTTCCGTACAGGTTTCACCACTCAGAATTCTGCCATCCTCTCAGTAAATTCCGGTAAGACGGGTATGCGTTTCTCTGTTACTGATATGCGCAACAAGGATATCTTGCCAAATACCAATATGAGTCGTGACAACTTCAACCTCCGTGTGAATACCTCAGCAGGTCCTGTTGACTTCGACTTCACCGCCAACTATACTCGTGAGAAGGTAAAGAACCGTCCTGCCCTTGGTGACTCTCAGAGCAACGTGGGTAAGAACCTCATGACCCTGGCGGGTACCTACGACCAGGCTTGGTTGAAGCACTATGAGGATGCCGACGGCAACTACTCCAACTGGAATGGTAACGATCAGTATAACAAGAACCCATACTGGGATCTCTATAAGAACAGCAATACATCCGACAAGGACGTGTTCCGTTTTACGGGTAAGGCAATCTGGAACATCAACAAGCACTTCAAGTTGCAGGGTACTATTGGTACCGACATCAACAGCATGAACTTCGAGGACTTCATTGCCAAGACAACTCCAGGAACTCCTGCCGGAAAGCTTACCGACCAAATCTTCAACAACCGCACACTTAATGCCGAGATACTCGCCCTCTACAACAACTCATGGGGCGACTTCGATGTCAACGCTACCGCTGGTGGTAACATCTTCAAGGTGAACAACAAGACCACTACAAACATCGGTCTCAACCAGCAGATGAATGGCATCCAGAATATCATGAACTATCAGGAACAGAACACTCGTGAGAGCATGTACAAGAAACAGATCAGCTCTCTCTATGCCAGCGCAAGCCTCGGCTACAAGCATACTTACTATTTGGAGGGAACCCTCCGTGGCGATAAGTCGTCTACGCTCCCTACAAATAACAATACATACGTATATCCTTCTGTATCGGGTAGCTTGGTTTTCTCTGAGTTTATCAAGAACAAGAAGTTCATCAATTATGGTAAGATTCGCGCATCTTGGGCAAAGGTAGGTAGCGATACCGATCCATACCTGTTGGCACTCAACTATACCACGGGCAAGTACAGCTACGCGGGTTATACCATCGGTATGATAGCCAACTCAACACAGCCGAACAAGGATTTGAAGCCAACTATGACAGGTTCTTACGAGGTAGGTTTGGAGATGAAGTTCCTTAACGGACGCTTGGGCTTGGATGCCACCTATTACAACCAGAACTCCAAGAACCAGATTTTGAGTTTGGCTTCAACCACCACCTCTGGCTATGCTTACCGCCTCATCAATGCCGGTGAGATTCAGAACCAGGGTGTCGAGATTGCCCTCAATGCCCGTGCCTTGCAGATCAAGGACTTCGCTTGGGACTTGGGTGTCAACTTCTCGAAGAATACCAACAAGGTGAAGTCGCTCACCGATGGCATGGACTATTTTGAGCTTGCCAAGGCAACCTGGTGCGGTGTATCAGTAGGTGCTCAGGTTGGCGAGAACTATGGAGCTATCCGTGGACACGACTTCCTTTACAACGACAAGGGACAGGTGGTTGTCGATGCAGCTACTGGTCTTCCAAAGATTGACCAGAAGGTCAAGACCATCGGTAACTCTACTTGGGACTGGACAGGTGGTTTCTACTCAACCTTCAGCTACAAGAACTTCCGCCTTTCTGCATCCTTCGATGTGAAGGTAGGTGCCGACATCTACTCTATGTCCATGCGTTCTGCATACCAGACAGGTAAGGCAAAGGGAACATTGGCAGGCCGTGAGGAGTGGTACTCTTCTGAGGAGGCTCGCAAGGCTTCGGGTATGGATCTTGCCGCATGGCGTGAAGCAGGTAAATGCAAGGGATTGGTCGTAGATGGTGTCATCGACAATGGCGACGGTACTTATCGCAAGAACGACATCGCCGTGAACCCTGAAGATTACTGGAAGCATGTGGCAAATGGCGTGCAGAGTGCCTTCATTTATGACAACTCTTACGTGAAGTGTCGTGAGATTACTTTCGGCTATACCTTCCCAGAGAGCATCCTGGGCAAGTATGTCAAGGGCTTGACCGTATCCTTCGTGGCTCGTAACCCATTCATTGTTTGGAAGAACATTCCTAACATCGACCCAGACTCCAGCTACAACACCTCAGGTCTCGGTCTGGAATATGGTTCCCTGCCATCTCGCAAGAGTTATGGTTTGAACGTGAACGTGAAGTTCTAGTCTCGAAAAAATGAATCAATTTCTTTAGAAGAGTTCTAATATATAATAAGGTAAGAAAATGAACAATATAATCAAGAAATATATAGGTAAGAGCAGCCTGATGATGGCTTTCGCCCTGATGGCAACCGGCACTGCGATGACTTCTTGCTCTGATGATACCTTGAGCAACATCAATACCGACAAGACCAAGGTGAGCGAGCTCGACCCTAACGCACAGTTGACAACAGCTTTGTTGCAGACTTACGGTGACTTCAGTCTGATGGATACCTACCGTAACTATATAACTGGTTTTCCACAGTATTTCGCTGGTGGTTGGAATGTAACCAATTACGCTGGTTCTAATTTCAGAGAAGATGATATGACCCGTCGAGTTTGGGACCGCTATTATGAAATCGGTATCAAGAACCTTGTGGATGCCATCAACAATTCTGCTGACAAGGCAAACTTGAATGCAGCACTTCGTATCCATCGTGTCTATATCACGGCAGTTTTGGCAGATACCTACGGTGACGTGCCTTGTTTGGAGGCAGGTCTGGGTTATATCTCAGGTATCTCCAACCCTAAGTATGATACCGTAGAGGAACTCTACAGCTGGTTCTTCAAGGAACTTGACGCTTGCGAGAAGCAACTTGGCACAGGTACCGACCACATTTCTGGTGATGTCACCAGCATGGGTGGTGATGTAGCTAAGTGGAAGAAGTATGCCAATGCACTCCGTATGCGCTATGCCATGCGCATTTCCGATGTTAATCCACAGAAGGCAAAGGAGGAGTTTGAGAAGGCTGTAGCTGCCGGTGCCATCGCCAGTGCAGCAGATGATGCTTATATCAAGTATGCTGATGCTCCATTTACCTATTATGATGGAGCCAACGATTACGATTTCCGTGCCAATGCATTGAGCGAGACTCTCTATGGTCAGGATGCTACATCGCCTACCATGGTATGCTCTACCTTGTTCTATCAGTTGCAGAATACCAACGACCCTCGTCTCTATCGCATCTGCCGTCACTACTACAATATCAAGCGTAGTCAGGTGAAGCCAGATAAGGAGCAGAACATCGACTTGACCGATGATTTCCTGGCTTACTTCCAGAGCAAGAACCTCGGTGAGGAGCCTTGCAACCCTGGTGCAGCCTGGTACACAGACTGGATGAATCCAGCTACGTTGGATGACCTTCCTACTTTGAAGAAGTATGCAGAGATAGACGCGAACACTTATGCCAGCTCTGATTATATAGCCCGAGCTGGTCGTCCTTGCCTGAACATCGACTTCGAGATGCCTTCTTGTCCTGGCGACTTGATGAGCTATGCTGAGGTAGAGTTCCTCAAGGCTGAGGCTGCAACCATGGGTTGGAATGTAGGTGGTGGTGATGCTGAGAGTCACTACGAGGCTGGTGTTCGTGCCAGCATGGAGTTGCTCAACAACTACTATCTTACATCCAACAAGATTTCCAAGGAAGAGATAGATGCGTTCATTGCCAACAACAAGTTGGGTGACAATCCTAAGGAGACCATCAACACCCAGGCTTGGATTCTCCACATGATGAACCCTTCTGAGGGTTGGGCTAACATGCGCCGCTCTGACTATCCTGCCATCTTGAATCGTGATCTCTTGACCAAGAAAGGTTTCACTTATACGGATCCCGATTGGTCAATGCCTGTCCGCTTGCAGTATCCTGAGTTGGAAGCTCAGTACAACAATGCCAATTACAAGGCTGCCATTGACCGCATGGGTGGTACAGACGATTGGCACAAGCGCCTCTGGTGGGACAAGGCTGATGTAAACCTTCAGCCAGACTTCAATCCTCCATTCGGAACGGGATATAGCAAGTAGTGTTTAATGTTAAGTGTTAAATGTTAAGTCTTATAAGACAATAGAATAGAATAATTAATTATGAATAAGACAATGAAACAATATAAGGGAAAAGTCTTGAAGGCTATGATGATGCTCTTAGCCGTGGGTTTCGCACTGGCTGGTACATCTACCTTGTCTTCTTGCTCTTCTGACGATGAACCATACTTCACTGTCAGCGAAGATGACAATCCACGTATCTTGAACACCGACTTGGCTGATTCCAAGATAGACCGCAAAACTAATTATAAGTTGGAAATCAAGGTGACTCCAGCTCACTACACCACTGTGACATGGTTGCTCGATGGCACTCAGATTTATGAAGGTACCACCATCGACCAGACTTTGCCTGTAGGTAATCATGAACTGAAGATTGTGGCAACCACAACCAAGGGCAAGAGCACATCCCGCACCTTGAAAGTTACCGTGATTCCTGCTGCCGATGACCCAGCTTTGGGTACCAATGCCAGCGAGCTTTGGGTAGCTCCGGGAGAAACTACAACCATCCGCAACTGCAAGAACCTGGTGGATCACGTTCAGAAAGTACTCATCGCTGGTAAGGAGGCTGCCTTCGAAGTTCTCGATGAGGGTAAGGCATTGAAAGTTACAGCTCCTTCCGGCCTCGCCAATGGCGATTACGACATTACATTGGTAGATGGCAGTGGTGTACAGTTCCCTTGCGGTACCATCAAGGTAACCACAGAGCCACGTCCATCTATGGAGACTACCCTCTGGGAAGGTGAGTTTGCCGTGACATGGGGTACACCATTCGAGGCCTTGAAGGATACCTTCCTCTCAAAGGTGAAGGTTGGCACCATCCTCCGTGTCTATGTAGATGGAAAAGGTCAGGGTACCGCTACCACAGCTTCCTGGCAGAACATCCTTACTGGTAAGAAGGACGATGAGCGTGACGACATCCCGGTGGATGGACCTGCTACATGGAAGTTTGAACTGACCGACTACTCTATCCAACTCTTGAAAGAGCAGTGGGGGCTCCTCCTCGTGGGTGATGGTTATACCGTAAAGAAAGTAACTATTGAATAATATATTAGAAAGATTTCCGTTTTTATCACAAAGCGTCAAACCTTTACTGTTTATGAAGAAAATTTTATTATCTATTTCATTATTGGCATTGGCTTATACAGCCAGTGCCAATGTTCCGGTTATCAAGAGCGACCCTAAGATTGAGGCTCAGGTAGAACAAACCCTGAAGAAACTCACCTTGGAGGAAAAGATAGGTCAGATGATGGAATTGGTGACCGACCTCTTTGGTGCCAACGACAAGAACGGTGTGTTCTATATCGACGAGCACAAGACCGATTCTATCCTTTCCCGCTATAAGATTGGCTCTATCCTCAACGCTCCAAATACCTGCGCACCAACCGCCAAGCAGTGGGAGAAGTACATCGCGCAAATCCAGAAGATCTCGATGAAGCGCATCGGCATCCCTTGTGTCTTCGGTCTCGACCAGAATCATGGTTCTACTTATACACAGGGCGGAACCCTCTTCCCTCAGAACATCAATGTGGCTGCCACTTTTAATCGTGAGATAGCTCGCCGTTCGGCTGAGGCTACCGCTTATGAGACTCGTGCAGTGAGCATCCCTTGGACTTACAGTCCTACCGTTGATCTCGGTCGTGATGCCCGTTGGCCTCGCATCTGGGAGAACTTTGGCGAGGATTGCTACCTCAGTTCAGAGATGGGCAAGGAGATGGTCTATGGTTTTCAGGGTGAGGACCCAAACAACATCGACCAGTATCACATTGCCACTTCAATGAAGCACTTCATGGGCTATGGTGTGCCTTGGACCGGTAAAGACCGTACGCCAGCCTATATCTCTCCAGCCGACTTGCGAGAGAAGCACTTCGCTCCTTTCCTGGCGGGTCTGCAGGCTGGAGCCTTGACCGTGATGGTGAATTCCGCTTCCGTCAACGGTATGCCGATGCACGCCAACAAGGACATCCTGACAGGATGGCTGAAGGAAGAGACTGGATGGGATGGTGTGCTTATCACCGACTGGGCAGACATCAACAATCTCTATACTCGTGAGATGGTAGCAAGGGACAAGAAGGATGCGCTCCGCATTGCCATCAATGCCGGTATCGACATGATTATGGAACCTTATTCTTGCGATGCTTGTGGCTATCTTGTAGAACTGGTGAAGGAAGGTAAGATTCCGATGAGTCGCATCGACGATGCCTGTCGCCGTGTGCTTCGTATGAAGTACCGTCTCGACCTCTTCAAGAACCCAACCCAGAAACTGAAGAATTATCCTAAGTTTGGTGGCGAGGAGTTTGCCAAGCTCGCCTTGGAGGGAGCTACCGAGAGTATGGTGCTCCTGAAGAACGAGGGTAATATCCTTCCTTTGCAGCATGGCAAGAAGATTCTCCTTACAGGTCCTAATGCCAATCAGATGCGTTGTCTGGACGGTGGATGGAGCTATACCTGGCAGGGACATCGTGCCGATGAGTTTGCCGGTAAGTACAATACCATCTATGAGGCATTCTGTAATGAGTATGGCAAGGAGAATGTTATCTTGAACCAGGGTGTTACCTATAATGAGAAGGGAAAATACTGGGAGGAGAACGAACCTCAGATTCAGGGGGCAGTGGCTGCAGCGAAGGATGCCGACGTCATCGTGGCTTGCATTGGCGAGAACTCCTATACAGAGACTCCGGGCAACCTGACCGACCTTTGGCTCTCAGAGAACCAGCGCAATCTGGTCAAGGCTCTGGCTCAGACAGGCAAGCCTGTCATCTTGGTGCTGAATGAAGGTCGTCCTCGTCTCATCGCTGACATCGAACCATTGGCACAGGGTATCGTCAACATCCTTATCCCTGGCAACATGGGCGGCGATGCCTTGGCAAACCTGGTATCGGGCAAGTCAAACTTCAGTGGCAAGATGCCTTACACCTATCCTAAGGAAATCAATTCGCTCGCCAACTATGACTTCAAGAAGAGTGAGGAGGTGGGTACGATGGAAGGTGCTTACGACTACAATGCGAAGATTACCCAGCAGTGGGGCTTCGGATATGGTTTGAGTTATACCACTTACAAATATAGCAACCTGAAGGTTTCTCAGTCTGATTTCCGCCACGGCGACATCATCAAGGTGAGCGTGGATGTGAAGAATACGGGAAAGGTGGCAGGCAAGGAGAGTGTTCTCCTGTTCAGTAGCGATCTCATCGCTAGTATGGTGCCTGATGGCCGTCGTCTCCGTGCCTTCGACAAGGTGGAACTTCAGCCTGGTGAGACCAAGACCATGATATTTGAATTGAAGGCAGACGATTTGGCCTTCGTAGGTTGGAATGGCAAATGGAGATTGGAGGAAGGCGACTTCAAGTTGATGATAGCCGACCAGAGTGCCGATATCCATTGCACTGATACTTATCAGTGGCCTACTGCCAACCGATAATGTATATTTAAAAGATGATTTAAAGAAAAGAGCGTGCCAAGAGTGGTGCGCTCTTTTTGTTTGCATAGTAAAATGCAGAAGAGTTAAATATCTACAAGAATCCCCCATGATGTTTGGTGTTATGTCTTGAAATGATTACTTTTGCAAATCATAATTTTTGCAGATTTACAGAATCATTCAAAATAAGGATAAATGGAAATAGTAATAGGAATCATCATAGGACTTGCCATCGGATTCTTCGTGGGGAAACTGATGGAAGCAAGAAGTGCGGGAGAGGAGAAAACCCAGCTCGTAGCGAAGGCTCAGGTGCTGGCGGCTAACATCGAACAGATAAAACTGCATCATGCTTCTGAGGTTCAATCAATGAAATCTCAAATGGAGAACGAGCGGCTGTATGCGGCAAAACTCAGGGCGGAAAGCGACCAGCAGTGGGCACAGAAACTCGAGAGTCTGAAGCAGGAAATGCAGCGAATGACGATAGAACAGCAGAAGGTGGCGGCTGAGCAGTTGGCTGCCAAGCAGTCGGCTCTGCAGGAAAACAACCGTCTGCAGATGGATGAACTCCTGAAACCTATCAAGGAACAGTTTGCTGATTTCAAGAAATCGGTAGAGGAGAGCAAAACCCAGAACGAGGTGAACAAGAAGGAACTGCAGAACACCTTCGAGGCAACGATGAAACTCTTCCAGCAGGAACAGCAGCAGGCTGTAATGAACCTGAAGGAGCAGACCGAGAAGATTGGCTCCGATGCTGCCAACCTGACCAAGGCATTGAAGGGCGACAGCAAGATGCAGGGCGACTGGGGCGAGATGGTGCTGGAAACCATCCTGGAGAACAGCGGACTTCGTAAAGATGAGGAATTCTTCATTCAGGAGAATACGAAAGATGAAGAGGGAAAGAACTATCGTCCGGATGTCATCGTCAGATTCCCGGAAGGCAGAAGTGTGGTCATCGATTCCAAAGTTTCGCTTACCGCCTATTCCGATGCTCTGGCAGCTGAAGATGAGGCTGAACAGGAACGCCTGATGAAGGCACATGCGCTGAGCGTACGAAAGCACATCGATGAACTGGCAGCCAAAGACTATTCCAAACTGGTGGATGATGCCATCGGCTTCGTACTGATGTTCATCCCTAATGAGACCAGCTATATCGCAGCCATGAAGCAGCAGCCTGATCTCAGCCGCTATGCTTATCAGAAGAAGATTATCATCATCTCGCCAAGCAATCTGCTCATGGCACTCCAGCTTGCGTATAATCTCTGGCAGTATGACCGGCAGAACAAGAATGTGGAGAAAATCGTGAAGACGGCTGCTGACCTGTATGATAAGGTGGCTGGCTTCGAAGATACCTTTATGAGTGTGGGTGATCTGATAACCCGCCTTTCCGGCACTTTTGATAAGGCAAAGAAGCAACTCTATGACGGCACCGGCAATGTGATGAGAAGGGTAGAGAGCCTGAAGGGACTTGGAGTGACACCGAAAAAGCAGATCAAGGGACTGGATAATCTGTAAAGTGTATATAAATTAGTCTACTACCGGTAAAAAGGGAAACAGGGCGAAAAGTATTTTTTGTTACCGAAACATTTCTAATTGTTCAATTTAAGTTTCTTATTGTTCAATATTTTGAAATAATCTCTAAAAAGGAGCGGTATTTCAGATTAAATTCGTAATTTTGCCCTGACTCAACAGAAAAGGAATCATTGTATTGCTTATAAAAAGGTAAAAATTTACATAAAACAACATCAATAATTATTAATCATGAAACTGAACGAAATTCTTTCTCGCAGCTTTAATGCTGCAGAATGGGAAGCTAAGGGTTATGAGCTTCCTAAGTATGACATCGCAGCCGTAGCTAAGAAGACTCACGACGAGCCAACTTGGGTTCACTTTGGTGCAGGTAACATCTTCCGTGCGTTCCCTGCTGCTATTCTTAACGATGCACTTAACACCGGCAAGTATGATCGTGGTGTTATTGTTGCTGAAAGCTTCGACTACGAAATTATCGACAAGGCTTATCGCCCTTACAATAATCTCTCTCTTCTCGTCAGCCTCCAGAGCAACGGAACCATCGAGAAGAAGGTCATCGCTTCTATCACAGAAAGCCTCAAGGCGGATAAGCAGTTTGGTGAGGACTGGGCACGGTTGGTCCAGATTTTCCAGGCTCCAAGTCTGCAGATGGTAACTTTCACCATCACAGAGAAGGGATATTCTTATAATGATGCCGATCTGGCACGTGGTCTTGATGCAGTATTTGCTATGGGTAAGCTTACCGCTCTTCTCTATGAGCGTTATAAGGCAGGCAAGTTGCCGCTTACTCTTCAGTCTACCGACAACTGTTCTCACAATGGCGACCATGTTAAGGCTGGCGTAAAGGCTTATGCTGAGCGTTGGGCACAGAATGGTATCGTAGAGGCTGGTTTCGTAGATTATATCAATGACAGCAGCAAGATTACCTATCCTTGGTCTATGATTGATAAGATTACTCCTCGTCCTCACGAGAAGGTACAGGCGATGCTCGCTGAGGATGGTTTCGAGGATAACAATACGATTATCACCGAGAAGCATACTTTCACCGCTCCTTTCGTAAATGCCGAGGAAGTGCAGTATCTCGTTTGCGAGGATACTTATACCAACGGTCGTCCGCCATTGGAGTTGGGTGGTGCGCTCTATACATCCCGCAAGACTGTAGATGAGGTTGAGACCATGAAGGTAACCACCTGTCTGAACCCTCTCCATACAGCGATGTCAATCTATGGTTGCATGCTCGACTATACCTTGATTTCTGCCGAGATGGCTGATGAGGACCTTCGTGCCTTCATCCAGAAGATAGGTTATATCGAGGCGATGCCAGTAGTAACAGATCCAGGTGTATTGAACCCATACGAGTTTATCGGCACCGTTATCAACAAGCGTCTGCCTAACCCGTTCATGCCAGATGCTCCTCAGCGTATCGCTACCGATACCAGCCAGAAACTCTCTATCCGTTTCGGTGAGACTATCAAGAAGTATATCGACCGTGGTCTCGACAAGAGCAACCTTGTGTTGATTCCTCTGGTATTGGCAGGTTATGCCCGTTATCTCAAGGCATTGGATGATAACCTGAAGCCATTCGAGCCATCTTCCGACCCATTGTTGGCAGAACTGCAGGCCATCGTGGCTCCTCTTGAGGTAGGCAAGGCTGATCAGGACTACTCTTGCCTGAAGAACCTCTATTCCCGCAAGGATGTATTCGGACTCGATCTCTACGAGGCTGGCTTCGGCGAGCAGATTGAGGGCATGGTGAAGGAACTCTTTGCTGGTAAGGGTGCTGTAAGAGCGACATTGCATAAGTATGTTGCTGAAAGATAATTCATTTTTAAACTTATACATTATATAATATATATGGAAAGAACATGGCGCTGGTTTGGCAAGAAAGATAAAATTACACTTGCACAGTTGAAGCAGATTGGTGTTGAGGGCATTGTTACCGCATTGCACGATGTTCCTCTGGGTGAGGTTTGGACACGCGAGAAGATTCATGAACTCAAGGAGTACATCGAGTCTTACGGTATGAAATGGAGCGTGGTAGAGTCTTTGCCTGTGGTTGAAACCCTGAAATATGGCGGTCCTGACCGTGATCATCAGATTGAGGTTTACAAGGAGAGTCTCCGCAACCTGGGCGAGGAAGGCATCAAGTGCATCTGCTACAACTTCATGCCTGTTTTAGACTGGGCACGTACCGATTTGTCTCACGACAATCCTAACGGAGCCAACAACCTCTATATGAACTGGGGCGAGTTTGCCTACTTTGATATCTATATCCTGCAGCGTGAAGGCGCTCGTGAGGATTGGGCTGAGTTCTCTAAGGAGCACAAGTGGGGCAGAGACCTCGTGGCTGAGGCTGATGAAATCAAGAAGACTTCTACACCAGAGCAGGATCATGCCTTGGTAGAGAATATCATCATCAAGACCCAGGGTTTCGTATCCGGTAACTTCAGCGAGGGCGATTCTGCTCCTGTCCAGAAGTTCCGCGACCTCTTGAAGCTTTATGATGGCATCGACAAGAAGAAGTTACAGGAGAACATGAAGTACTGGCTGGAGGCTATCATGCCTATCTGCGATGAGTACGATATCAATATGTGTGTTCACCCAGACGATCCTCCTTATCCTGTATTCGGTTTGCCAAGAATCATCGGTCGTGCCGAGGATATCCAGTGGATGCTCGATGCTGTGCCAAACAAGCACAATGGTCTGACTTTCTGTGCAGGCTCATTCTCTGCCGGCGAGCACAACGACTGTGTGGCAATGGCGAAGCAGTTTGCCGACCGCACTCACTTTGTTCATCTGCGCTCTTGCTACATCTTCCCTAACGGCAACTTTACAGAGGCTTCTCACTTGGGTGGTCGCGGCCATCTCATTGAACTTTGCCGCATCTTCGAGAAGGCTGAGCAGGAAGGCAAGTGCAATTCCGGTCGTCGATTGCCAATGCGAGTAGACCACGGCATGACCTTCACTGATGAGCCAGGTGGCGTATTCGATGAGAGCAATCATGGTCACAATGCCGGTTACACTCTCCTCGGCCGTATGTTTGCCATGGGTCAGATTCAGGGTGTCATCGCAACAGTAGATGATGAACTGGGCATTGAGTATAAGCAGCCGGGATTCTATGATTAGTTGATAGTTTATAGTTGATAGTTTATAGGCTTAGTTTATAGGCTATTAAGTGATTTGAAATTCAGGTTAGATAAAATACGAAAAAGGCTAGCGTTTCTGATAAACGCTAGTTTTTTTTATGCTGATTTTATGGTTATTGGAAAAATGTGCCGCTTGCTTTTGCCAATAATGCTTAAAAATAGGTGTTATTGGCTGAAAATTATATAAGAAATAGCCAATAATTACTTTTTTCTTGCTATTTTTGCAAATGGTTAGAAATTAAAGCAGGAGAATAAGAAATGAAGAATAATATCATAGGCAGAAAAAGTGAACAGGATACCTTGGCACGTATATACGAGTCAAGGCAGTCGGAATTTGTGGCAGTATGCGGACGCCGCAGAGTGGGGAAAACGTTTCTTGTGCGCGAATATTTTGAGCAGGAAATGGTGTTTCAGACATCAGGATTGGCGGGCGGAAACACACAGGAGCAGTTGAAAAACTTCTTTTATACGCTTCGACGTTATGATAGGAATGTAACCTCTGTTCCCCACGACTGGCTCGATGCTTTCGAAATGCTTATCACTTATCTTGATTCTTTAAACGGGATAGAACGTAAGGTGATTTTTCTTGATGAACTGCCTTGGATGGATACTGCAGGCTCTAATTTTATCTCTGCCCTGGAGCATTTTTGGAATGGATGGGCCTCTGCACGTCGCGACATCGTTCTCATTGTCTGCGGCTCTGCCACTTCCTGGATGATGGATAAACTTATCAATAACCATGGCGGACTTTATGGTCGTCTTACTCATCGTCTTTTCCTGCAGCCTTTTTCTCTTGGGGAGTCGGAAGCATTTCTGAAGACCAAGGGGATGATGTTGTCCAGATATGAACTGGCTGAACTTTATATGATATTGGGAGGAATTCCGTATTACCTGAATCTTTTGGACGAGCGGTTAAGTTTGGCTCAGAATATAGACCGTCTGCTGTTCAATCCCAATGGTCAGTTGTACAATGAGTTTACGATTCTCTATCGCTCTCTGTTTAAGGATTCTGAGGCATACGTCAAAGTGGTAGAATGCCTGAACGAGCGTGGTTATGGTATGATGCGCTCGGAAATAGCCGATGCCGCAGGGATGAAGTCGGGCAAATCGTTGACTACGATTCTCGACAATCTGGAATCTTGCGGTTTCATCAGAAAGTATGTCAACTATGGCTGCTCTACCCGAAAGTTTCTCTATCAGTTGGTAGATTTCTTCACCTTGTTCTATTTCCGTTTCCTGCGCGATAGTTCATTCCGTAATCTTCTGTATTGGAGCAAGTTGCAGCGCACGCCCCGTTTTTATGCCTGGGCTGGAGTCTCTTTCGAGATATTGGCGATGAATCATATCGACCAGGTGAAGCAGCGGTTGGGAATTTCTGGTGTGTCTACCCAGTTGTATTCCTGGCGAAGCAAGAGTGATGCCGGAGCGGCGGAGCGGGCAGCCCAGATAGACATGGTGATAGAGCGTGGTGACAATACCATTAATCTTTGCGAAATGAAGTTTTCGGAGAGTGAGTTTGCCATCAATAAGGATTACGAGAAGATTCTGAGAAACAAGATTGTCCGCTTTATGGAGGAAACGAAGACCCGAAAGTCGATACAGTTGACGTTTATCAGCAGTTACGGTCTTCAGCGGAATATGTATTCGGGCATTGCCCAGAATGAAGTGGTGCTTAATGATTTGTTTTAAGCACCACCTCCTCAACATACTTCACCAGCGAATCCTTGCCGTTAAGCAGATAGAAGTCTACACGAACCACGTGGTTGATGTCGGCATTGCCCTTCACCTTGATGTGTCGGGTCTTGCTGTACATCATCGTGTCGCGGCGTGAAGGATAGGATACGAGCTCGATGAGGTCTTTGGTAGAGTTGCTGCCCACATAATAGATGCCTACACTGTCTTTTCCGTTCTTGATGGCAGCAATCTTCGCCATCTTCTTGGCATGGGCAGCAGAGGTATCTATCGGGTAAAACTCGCTGGCAGCTACCGTGTCGCCGTCATGCTGGTCGGGTGCAAACTTGCAGCTGGTACCCATCGTAGTGATAAAGGATGTAGCAGCCAGGGCTGCCACAAAGTATAATATTTTCTTCATTGTTATTTCCTTTCTTTTCTTTAAAGAATCCTGTTTTGTTCGCAAAATGCGTTTTCGGCTGCAAAAGTACAAAAAATAACTCGAAAAGCCATACCTTTTTTATCTTTTTCCTTTTAATACTTCGGATGGAGAGACGCGTGCTGAAGCTGGGCGGGAGGAGTTATGGGGATAGCATGGAAGGAGCGGTATGGAAGGAGTTGGAAGGTATGGATGGAATGGATGGAATGGATGGATTCCGTGCAAAGATACAACTTTTCTCTGATACTGCCAAATTTGGGGGTGTGATAAGGAAATGTTTGAACTATGCTTTCAGATTGAAAGTAGTTAAACTTCCTTACTCATAGTTTTGTGGGTGACAACTCATAGTTTTACGGGTAACAACTCATAGCTTTGTTCTCTTAAAGTATAGAGTTAAGCAGTAAATCAGGTGTTTATGATGGTTGTGATGTTTTTACTGCAATGACTCAGTTCCTCAGTTCCTCAGTTTTTCTCTGACCCTTCACTTTTTCCTTTATTTAGAAGTTTATTATATAT
>OLPU01000352.1_pt1 | contig 41611 bp, 23 predicted proteins | sample 1673111 | NCBI WGS metagenome assembly OLPU01 (sample SAMEA3136755, study PRJEB25190) | human gut metagenome | reverse complement strand
TATTGAGATTTCTCTCCGAACCAAGATGATTCAAGTGTTCTCAATGGAACATGGGGCATTTTGGTTTATGGATTCGTCATTGTTCAAGAATGCAGAGTTTTATGAAGGTTGTCTTGACAATATCAAGAAAGAGGTGTCTCGCTCAAATGAAGATTTCATCAAGGAACATTCCGAGAAATATAATTATCCAGCTCTTTCACCTGTGTGGAAGACCTTGGAGGTTGTTTCATTTGGTACTCTTTCCAAGTTGTTTTGCCTGTTTAAGGACAATCGATTAAAGAAGCAAGTGGCAAGAGAGTTTGGACTTCCTCAATACACTTATTTGGAAAGTTGGATAAGGTGCATTACCGTACTTCGTAATTGCTGTGCTCATCATGCACGTATATGGAATAGGCGTTTTGCCTTGAAGCCTCAATTGCCGAACCGACTTCCTCTCAATTGGATTACTCCAAGTCAGAAGCCTATCAAGTTGTACCATCAGCTATGCACCTTATTATATTTGGAACAAACTATCAAACCTTGCATGGACTTGAAAAGTTCTCTACTCAAACTCTTTGCAAAATACTCTAATGTAGATTTGCATGCCATGGGATTTCCGCAAGGATGGGAAAATGAACCTTTATGGAGATAGTAGGCGGTGTTCGGATATAGCTTATCCGAACACCTGCTGCCATAACGTTTTGTTGCTGACGAGGCGAGGAGGAACCTTGCCTATCACGTTCCTCACCTTCTCGCTTCTCAACTCGATATTATCTGTTTATTTTTCTTCCTGTTCCATATCAAAAGCATTTTAGTTTCCCAATTCCAACTGATTCTTCACCTGGTTGATGAAGATACTTCCAGCCTCCTGGGTCTGTTGGAGTTTGAGCAAATAGCATACTATCATGCTGAAAACAAACAGGAAATATACTCATTTATTTTTCCATATCTAAATTCTTACTATTATTTAGCTTTGTTGTTTTCCCCTTTCCCAAGCTATACTTTACACTGATTAGGGCAACAAAAGCATTTACTCTATTATCACCATAGATTTGATAAGCAAAATTTGGAAGGCTCACTTTCGTATAAGTCTTCTTGGAAATCATGGACGTCGGTATGCTTACTTCCAAAGATATGGGCAACTTACCTTTTAACAAAGAGTAAGAAGTTCCAACAAACAACTTTTCCTCTTCATCATACTGTTTACCTTGTAATAATGGCAATTTGTCGTGACGAAGGAAATAGCTAGCCATAAAACTCAATTTTGTATTTGGAACATTCCAAAGAAGCTGTGTATCAAGATACCAGGTTCTGCCAAAATGCTTCGTGTCATCTTTCATATACCGATGATACCACTGGTAATTTGCAACAAATGACAGTTCTACGCCATTGCCAAGATTATAATCACCTTCCATTCCCAAGTAATTATGTCTGTAATTACAATTTGCTTGAGTCTGATAAGTTTTATCCTCTTCTTGCTGATAATAGTCTATAATCTCATCCTTGCTCTGCTTGTACATATAGTCAATCTTGACTATATTGACAAAGTTGACCGTAATTTCAGAATAATGCATAATTCTAGGTTTCAACTCAGAATTGCCTCTATGCCAAAGCACATCGTTCACTTGCCATCTTACCGTTGACAACTGATCAAGGTTGGGATACTCCACATCACAAAAATAATTATATTGCAAATACATCCACTTAACAGGTTTCCAATAACCTTTGAACAAAGGCATCCAAGATGTATGTTTCTCAGATACTGCCGTCTGCTGATTTTCATCTTTGACAGTCAACAAATGAGAGCCTAGCAAAGCATTGAAATTTCGAAATGGTTGATATGATATTGCTCCCATCAATTTACTTCGAGTTTCCTTGCTATTATACAACACTATATTTTCATTTCGGTCAGAATTAGAATAGTCTTTCCATATTTGGGTGTAGTCAGCCCACAAAGACACCTTGTTACCCAAATAATAATTGGCAGACAAATAATAACGCCAATAATTCTTATTCCCCTTGTAAGGACTAAGAACAATATTGTCCTTCTCACTATATATTCTATCTTCATGAATATCATACCTATTATATATGAGTTCCGAAGATAAATTCAAGTGATTCACAAACTTTCCTTTATAAAACAATCCTATGGTATAATCATCTGTCTTAAAATCATCCAGACTATTCAATTCATAAAACTTATCATTATTGAACACAGAGAAGGAATCATTCTGTTTAGTTTCTTTTCTTTCTATCCATGCTTGCGCAGATAGAATCTGATTGTTTGATAATCTATAATCCGCGCCCAAACTAAAGCTCCCCATATTATTCCTGGTACTTATGTTTGGCTTTTTATAATCAGCTGCCTCTGATTTAATCACAAGATCAGACATACTGCTATATTCATAACCAGATACATCATAATTCTGACGATGATTAAAGCTTAAGCTACCATACAAGTTAACCTTGGGTAAGGTATAGGTAAAGCTGGTACCTATAGCTTCCCTATTAGAATGCTTGTTCCTGAAAGAATACAGATTGCGGGTAAAAGCACTTACATCCCATCCTTTATAATCATCAGCCAATTCGATATTAAGTACAACAGGATAATCAGAATATTTACCTGCAGGATAACGCATAATTTCAACTTTCTTGATGCGTTTAGGATTGAGACTGATAGCATATTCCCTTTTTACTTCTTTACCATTGATAACTATTGGCACATTTTTGTCTTTACCGACATTTACCTCATCTGTTCCCCAGTCAGTTGTTATTCCAGGCAACTTTGCCAATAATTGTATAGCACTAACAGTTCCCTTACGAAGGGAATCTGTTATAAATATTGTTTCTTTTGATGCATTTCTACTCACCATATCAGCCACAACCACAACATCCTTCAGTTCTTTTTCTAAGGAAAAATTTGCAGAAGGCGTGCTGGTAGAATCCGATACGGACACAACCTTTCCTTTCACCTGCGCTAAGCAAGTGAAAGGAAACAAAAACAATATCAACACTAGTTTTGAACCAATTCTCATATTATTAAAATTTTGATGTTATTGAATTTCTGCAGCATTATTTTTATCTATTCTACTTTCAGAAGTTTTCTATGTAGTTACGAAGCGAAAAATGCTCATTTTTGATGCCAACCTTATCCTTATACAAGAACAACTTTTCTTCGTTCATACACAACGCTGATGCAACTTAGTTCCCTTACAAGACAAGAAGTAAAATGAACCTTATTTTAATCTTTCAAGCATCCGATAGGAACTACAAAAACACCATCTTTTCTTCGATATTTCCTCAGTTGGCTGGATTTTATTTCCTCAGTTGGCCGTATTTCGTTTCCTCTGTTGGCCGTATTTCGTTTCCTCTGTTGGCTGAATTTCATTTCCTCAGTTGGCTGGATTTTATTTCCTCAGTTGGCTGGACTCATTTTAATCAACAGGTTTTGGTTGCCTGAAAGCAGAAGGCGTTACCCCTCTCATCTTCTTGAAGAACTTGGTGAGATGAGCCTGGGAGGAGAAACCGAAGGTATTGGCTATCTCCTGAACCGTATGCGTGGTGGTAGAGAGCTCGCGCTCTATCTCCTTCACGATGTATTCATCGATGATTGCCTTCGGCGTCTTGCCGGAGATGCGGCGGGTAACCTGAGCCAGATAACGGCCACTCACATTCAGCTGGTCGGCATAGAAATGAACATCGCTGTAAGTGCGGCAGAAGTTATTGACCTGCGAGATAAACTGGTTGTAGAGTTCGGAACTCCTGCCCTGCAGATTGCTCTGGCGCACGAGTTCTACATTGATGAAATCCTGCGCCTTCGCCAGTGCCTCCCCCATCTTCTTGCCCTGATTCAGATAAACGGCAAGAGCTGAAGAGAAACGGTTGATGAGACCATGAGAATTGGCATTGTCAAGCCTGTAAACCTGCAGTCCCTGCTTCTCGGCAAGGCTCAGCAGCTTGGAATTCTGCAGAATGATGTCGCTCTCCTTCTTGCGTGCCACGACGACAGAACAGAGCGGCAGCAGACGGTATTTAATCTGGCTCACCACATCTTCCGTCATCAGCGCATCGCCCTGGCTCGACCAGATGGCAGGGGCATAGATGATATGGGCAGGACGGTATCTGGTCAGCGCATCGATGACCACATTCAGCGTTTCCACCCTGCGTATCATACCAATCTTCACAATATCGGGCTGCATATCGTTCATGATAGCCTCTATCTGCCCCGAAACTATCTCGGCTGGAATATCAAAGAACTCCTGAATACCGAGCGTATTCTGCACAGTGATGCTGGTTATTGCCGAAACAGCATAACCGCCCAACTCGGAAATCGTCCTGATGTCAGCCTGTACACCAGAGCCTCCGGTGCTGTCTGAACCTGTAATCGTTAATATCATATACTTTGAACTTTAATCTCTGAACTTGAAACATTGAACTTGAAAGCCGATGATAAGTCCGATGGCAAAGATACAAAAAAAACAACGAATATCGCTCTCTGACATGGAAAAATGCTTTATTTTCTATATTAAATGACCGAAAACGATATTTTCATGTAAAATAGTTCTGTATTTCAGCTTATTTTATTTATCTTTGCAAGGACAATAAGGATCTAATAAAGCAAATAAATTAAACAACGACATGAAAATAATCTACTTAACGGTTGTTTTGGTTTTGGCTACATGCTTCACCGCCAAGGCACAGAAGGGGTACAAGAATGTGCTCCGCGAAACCAACATGGCTTTCTATAAAACGGAACAGGCAAAACAGGTGGGTAACCAGATTCTTGCTTACCAGAGAGTAACCGGCGGATGGCCCAAGAACATCGACATGGTGAAACCGATGAGCCATGAAGAGATGGAGAAAGTATTGGGCGAGAAGAACCGCCAGGACGACTCCACCACCGACAACGATGCCACCAACATGCAGATGCTCTATCTGGCACGACTCTATCAGGCTACCAAGACACAGAAATACAAGGAAGCCTTCTGCAAAGGCGTGGAATATCTCCTGAGCGGACAGTATGCCAACGGAGGATGGCCACAGTTCTGGCCTAAGATGCGCGACTACCAGATACACATCACCTTCAACGACAATGCCATGGTGAACACCCTGAAACTGCTACGCGACGTTTACCAGCAGAAAGCACCATTTAACAAAGGACTTACAGACAAGAACCTCAGAGAGAAAGCCAGAAAGGCTTTTGACAAGGGAGTAGACTGCATCCTGCGCTGCCAGATAAGAGTGAACGGCAAACCTACCGTATGGTGCCAGCAGCACGACCGTGAAACCTTTGCTCCTGCCCCAGCCCGCGCCTTCGAACTGACTTCATTCTGTTCATCAGAAAGTGCCAGTATCGTTAAACTCCTGCTCGAAATTCCTAACCCTTCAGAAGAGATAAAGGAAGCCGTAAGAGGAGCCATGCAATGGTTTGACAATTATAAACTGACCGGACTCAAGGTAGTAAGAACGGGCGAATACGGCTCACCTTACCGCAACACCACATTGGTAAAAGACCCTGCAGGCACACCCCTGTGGGCAAGATTCTACGACCTGAAGAACTGTGAACCATTCGTCTGCGACCGCGATGGTATTCCACGCAAGAGTATGCAGGAGATAGGAACCGAACGCCGAAACGGATACGGCTGGTATCAGGACACACCAGCCATGCTCTACCCGCTCTATCAGAAATGGGCAGAGAAATATGACAAAGCCCATCTGCTCAACATCAGCCTCAACACAAAAGGCAAGAACGAAACCGGACAGCTAGACCTCACCCACTTCAGCAAGCCAAGCCTGTCAGACTTCAACGCCATCGTAAAAGCCGGTGAAACGATACAGGCTGCCATAGAGAAGGCGCCAGCCAACAGCGTTACACCTTATATTATATATGTACGCAACGGCAAATATCACGAAAAAGTAATCATCGACAAGCCAAACATCGTACTGGTAGGCGAGAACAGAGACAGCGTCATCATAGAATATGCCGAGACAGCCCAGTCGCAAACCATCAAGCAATACAAAGGCAAGGATGTTCACCAGGGAGTCATCGTCCTGACTGAAAACGCCAACGACTGCGTTATCAGCGGAATCACCGTATACAACAACTACGGCTCTACCGTTGAGAAGACCACTACCCACCAGATGGCAATCTTCGGCAGAGGCACACGCACCATCATCACCAACAGCAATATCTATGCAGATGGCAATGATGCCTTGTCGCTCTGGTGCAAGCAGGATGGAATGTACTATCATGCCGACCTCTTTCTGCGCTGTCCGGGAGTAGACTTCATCTGTCCACGAGGCACCTGCTACGCTACCCGCTGCAAGTTCCTGGGCGACAGCCGTGCCATCATCTGGCACGACGGCAGAGGAGACATCAACAACAAGTTTGTGATTACGAACTCATCGTTTGATGCATTATCGCCTACCAAGTTGGGCAGATATCATCACGACCACCAGTTCTACCTCATCAACTGCAAGATGTCGAAGAACATACTGGACAGCAACATCAGCTATGCCTATACCGACAAGGTGCTCGACCCATGTCCATGGGGACAGCGAGTATACTATTACGGCTGTGAGCGTGAGGGTGGCAATAGCGGCTGGCTCAGCGACAACCTGAGCACGGCACCCGGTTCACCGGCATTCCATGCCGTTACAGCCAAATGGACCTTCATGGGCAAATGGGATCCGGAGGCAAGACTCAGAAGCCTCTGGCATGTATTGAAATATCAAGTAGAATACTAAGTATAACTAAATTAAAAAATCTTTTATGGATCTACAAATCAAGAAAGGCGCATTAGCCTTATCATTAAGCTTGTGCTGTGTAGGTGCATTCGCACAGAAGACCATCACAGGTACAATAAAAGATTCTCTAACAAGTAAATAAAAAAGAGGCTCTAACAAATAAATAAAAAAAACAGCGAATTATTTGCATCGGAATGCATCTAATTCGCTGTTTTCTTTTTTATTCTTCTGTAAGATCTTTACAATCCTTGAGTATCTCGGCTGGTACCTCATCGCAACGCTTGTAGCGGCTGATGTCGGTAACATTGTCCTTGGCGGTCCATATCATGGAACCCGATGCCAGGAGGCGGGTTACGAGATAACTCTGGTACCAGTCGCCCTTACCGTTATCATAGCTTCCGCTGATGATGTAGCCCTGGTATGGATCGTTCTTGATAGCGAACGAACCGGTGATATGGCGACCATACATACTGTCAAACTTCTGATACATCTCGAAAGTCTGGTCCTTGCGGTTGAGAACGATGTAGCAGTATGTGCCCTCAGCAAGAGGTTCACCGTTCCACTCAGCCAACTTCCATGTGCCATGAAGATTGGCAGGTGTAACTTCCAGAGAAGGCTCCTCCGGTTCATCATCATCGCTGCTGCAGGCTGCAAAGCCGCAGACAAACAAAGCAATCACCAGGAGGGTGAAGAGTTTTTTCAAATATTTCATTGTCTTGGTATTTTTTTCTTTTTTACTTTTTTACCCTTTTACCTTTTTACCTTTACAACGACCTGTATCGTTCTGTCAGACGGACGGGCATCCAAGCCCTCCAGAATAACAGGGAAGGTGAAGGATTCGGGCATCGTAGCCGGAATCTTATCGGCTATGATGGTGATGACGAGGTCAGCCTCATCACCCGGTTCTATCACCTCAGGCTCTGTCGTAAGACGGGCATAAGGAGGAAGAAGGAGGCTGGATATACGGAGCGGCTTGTCACCGCTGTTTCCGCAGAGGATACGTGCCTCAGGCTCTGTGCCCGGCTTTACCTCTGTGATACTTGCCTTCGCCTGTTTCAGTCTGAGTGCGCCCATCTTGTGCGGATAGCGTGCCCACTGGTCAGCACCCGGCAGCACCTTGCCCGTTAAGGCAAGCTTAACGGCAGGCTGTCCCTCTACCTCTTTCAGATAGAGATAAGCACCCGTATTGATGGTGCCCGGATAGCGGTTAGGCGTGAAGGTGATCTGCACCTGACAGGTATCGCCAGGCTTCATCACATCGCCCCTGACATAAGAACTGGTACATCCACAGGTGGTTCTCACCTGTGTGATGTGCAGTATCTTCTTGCTCACATTCTTACCTACGAAGGTGAAGGTGCGAGGCGCATCGTCCTCAGTCATCGTACCTGCATCGATAAGCGGATGCTCAAACTTCAGCAGTTCCTTCTGCGCATTCACCGTAACAGGCAAAGCCAGGAAGAAAAGCGATAAGAAAGCAAATATCTTCATATTACATCCAACCATTGTTACCGGCACTCTTTCTAACGGTCACAACTACGGTCTGGCTGGTACCATCAGCAGCTGTTACGGTGAGCGATGTACTTCCGGCAGCGAGTCCCTTCACGATGAGCGTCTTGCCATCTACCGAAGCAGAAGCTACGCCGTTATTCGCTACTGAGCAAGAGAATCCCTCTGTCTGACCTGCGAAATATGCAGCGAGGTTGAGAGAAACAGTCTTCTCGATGCCCACATACACGTTAGGCAACTTCATATCAGAACTGAATTCCTTGTTCTTGATGTTATTCAAGAGCTGAGCTGCATCAATCAGACCAGCACCCATCTTGCCGATGTACTTAGAGAGCTGTACGATCTCTGGCGAAGCACCTACGGTAGTATGGTTCATGTAGTAGGTCTTGGTTGCACCATTTCCGTAATGGCTATCCAGTTCCTTTACAGACTTCTTCATCAGGGCTACGAAGTCAGCAGCACGATAATGACGGTTCGTCTTGGCAGCATAAGCGAGACCCAAGGCAGCCACACCCGAAACGTGAGGACAAGCCATAGAGGTTCCCTCCATGTAGCCGTAAGCAGGCTGACCGTTCTTGATCATCGTAGAGAGCACAGCACCTTTCTGCTCGGTTGTCTCTGCCCAGTATTCATCTTCCTGCTCGCCAATCTTGCTGTAATATTCCAAGTCGCCACCAGGAGCACTCAGGGTTACGAGCGAACCGAAATCGGTGTAGCAGGCTGGAGTAAAGTCGGCAGCTACTGAAGATACGCTGACGCACTTAGAGTAAGCACCTGGGAAAGCAGGATTGCCAGCATACTCATTACCGGCTGCGAAGACTGGAATACCGCCGTCGATGACACCATTAGGCGAACCGGCATTGTTGATGAAGTAATCCAGCGCTTCCTTCTCCAGCGGATAGGTCTCAGCCCATTCCTTCTCGGTAGCAGGGCCCGGAGTATAACCATTGATGATGCTAGACTCTGAAGAGTTGTAACCCCAACTGCACTGCAGGATGACTGCACCATTATCGGCAGCATACTTGATGGCTCTCGCCTCGCCTGACAAGGTTACACTGTTCTGACCGGAGAATACCTGGCAAGACATAATCTTGACACCAGAGTTAGGAGTTCCGTCACCACCAGCTACACCACAAACGCCTCTACCATTATTATTTACGGCTGCAATGGTACCAGCTACGTGAGTACCGTGACCGGTGTCATTCGCATCAGTCCAGGTAATATCGCCGCTCTCAGTAACGAAGTTGTAGCCATGAAGGTCGCCCTCATAACCGTTTCCGTCGCCGTCAGTCTGGGCACCCTGAACACTTTCGCCCGGGTTGCACCACATGTTGGCTGCCAAATCAGGGTGCGTATACATCACACCCTCATCAAGAATAGCCACGATGATAGAAGGATCGCCTGTGCAGGTCTTCCATGCCTCAAGTGCATTCACGTCACATCCTGCCTTAGCACCCACGTGATTATTGTTGAGGTTCTCAAAGTCATAGTTGCCCTCACCCAGGTTACGGTAATGCCACTGGCTGGCAAAGCCTGGGTCGTTTGGCTCGCCCTCGGCTGCTGCGCGGGTAGACTTCTGCTGAAGTGCCTTATCGCTAAGATAGATGCGCTTGCTGTCGGTATTGTAAGCACGCTTGATGCGACCGTTGGTCTGAACCTTTGAGATTTCGCCCAACTGCTTCAGGCGCTCGGCAGCCGCCTTCAGGTCGGTTCCCTTATTAAACTTCACCGTATACCAGAGGTGGAGTCCCGCCTCGCGGGTTCTTGCCTCAGTATTTGCATCTACCGGGAACACACGCTCGAAGCTGTAGCTTCCCAGGATGTCGAGCACCTCGTCGGTAGAAGGAATACCCGAACGGGTAGCCTTTCCGGCGCGAGTCTTGCTCAGTTGTGCCTGGTCGAGGATATCGCTCATTTCCGGACTGAACTTAATCAGCAACTCACCCGCCTCAGCATCTGCAGGGATGGTGATTTCTGAATTGCCGTCAGAAGAGCCGATGGTTGACAGGCTGTCAGAACAGCCCGTCAATGCCAATGCGACCATTGCTATATAGAAAAACTTTTTCTTCATTGTTTGCTTCTATATTGTTTTTATGTTTATCTTACTTTTTCTTAGTTCTCCTGTACTTAGCCATCAGCGCAGCTTCATTAATATCGCCTGCTGCCACGTATTTGCGGTAGTAGAGCGGATAAGCTACACCCGGAACCTCCCACTTGCTGCCTGGGTCGCTGGTTCCGTAATAGTAGTCGTAGCTGTAGCTGTCTTCTGTCATATTAGAGAAACCAACGGCAGCGCCATCGCTATTCTTACCCTTAGGCTGCTGGTTGAACACCATCGTTGGTGCATTCCATTCTACCAGGTGTGGATGGAAGAGAATCCAGTTTGGCACCTTTCCTGTAAAGAAGTTCAGGTTGAGTGACAACAGACGGCAGTTTGGCAATACACGTGGCACCTGGAGAGGATAAACATCCTCACTAACTACAGAACCATCCTTGTGTTTGCAGGTTACAGGATTATCCCAGCCTGAGAGCAACCACTTGCAGGTATCGCCTACCAGCTTGTCGAGATAATCTTTCTTGTTGGTAGAGAAGTCAGACTTACTGTATCGGGTAGCCTTGCCGGCAGCCTCCAGTGCCTCAGTCATCTCATCATCGGTAGGAAGTTCACCCTCCAGGAAGCAGTAAGACAACTCCAGTGTATTCAACTTATCCCATGTCAGGAGTTTGAGAAGCGCCTGACGGTCTGCGGTTCCGGCATTTACCTTACCATACAGTCCGATAGGATAGTTATTATAAACATAGACGCCTGATGCATTCATTTCGCCCAGCGAAGCGATGTTGATGACAACATCCGTACGGCGCTGTGCGTAGAGAATGAGGTTACGCAACTTAGGGAAGTTCTTCTCGTTGACGATATTGGTGATATCCGACAACTTGTTGAAGTTGTTACTTACCAGGTTGAGCGATTCAAGACTCTTGCCCAGATGAACAAAGCTAGCAGGCAACTGAGTCAGACCGTAAGCCTGAACGGTAAGATTCTTCAGATACTTCAGCGCGCAGATATCATCACCGAGCTTCACCTCACGAATCTGGTTGTTCTCGTTGGCAGCAACAGAGAATGACTCCAGGAACTTGAGATTGCCCACTTCCTTAGGAAGAGTTTCACCACTCTTAAGGTTGAACATGCTGAACTTGACAGAACGTACACGTCCTACAGCCTCAGGATGATCCTTCACGAATTTATCAGTAGCTTCCCAGAGCGTTACGCCGCTCCAGTTGCGCATGTTATCGCTGGAATCGAAGGTAGCAATGCTACCCAGCTTCTGGTTGATCATGATGACAGAGAGAGAGTCACCGGCACGGTTGTCCTCAATCTTTGGTGCTGCCTTCTGACGAACGGTCAGGATAACATCATCTGTAGGATTGCCATCTGCATCTACCAGCTGGTCTTCATCCTTGACTGGCACGAGATGAACCTTAGCCACACGAACAGCAGGAACCACGTTCATCGCCCAGCGAAACTTGAAGTTCACAGTGCGAGGACGATACTTTCTGTCCAGTTTGATACCCAGGTTAGTACCTGTCAGCTTATCTTCATCCTTGCTGTTCAGGAGCCAGCCCTCACGCTCGCTCTCGTTCTCTACCTTCTCGGCATCAGTCATATCACCCTCGAAAGAATACTCTATCTTACCGATTTTGCATTCTACATTGGCAGAAATCAAACTCTCGAAAGCACGCTTATCGTATGATTCAGAATTTTCAATTTCTACAGTTGGTTCCTTGATGTCAATCTGCTTACCATAACCAAACTGTAACACGGAAACGGTGCGGCGCTGACCGTTATCGCCGATAAAGGCGATATCGGTAGTACGGCGTCCGTTCATCAGAGTAGAGTCAACTACCACAGTTGCAGTAGTAGAACCCACGCCATTGGCAGGAGTGAGCATCAGCCAAGGCTCATCCACGTTAGCCACCCAATTCTGTGAGGCAGCAATGGCAAGCTGTTCGCTACCGCCCTCAGCTGCTATTTCAATCTGCTCCTTGTCGATGGCGAGTCCTCCAGGGATATCTACATCATCGCTATCGCTGCAGGATGCGGTCATCAGACCTGCACCCAGAACGAGGAGCCATGTAAGTTTATTAATATATTTCATATTATCTTACTTTCTATTCGTTTAATTTTCGAGATCCAAAGCATCGCAACCGCGGATGTCCTGATTCTTGTCGTAGAACAGCTTATACATACCTGCCTTGATGTATGCGCAGACGCTGGTTACATCGATAGAGATGTTAGGGTTGTCTGCGATATTCAGGATATAAAGGTGAGAGGTCAGTGTTTCTTCTACCTTACGGATATCGTTGGAACCAATCTGGAACTGAATCAGACTTGGACAGGTGGTGATTCCTGTAGGCCATGTACGCAGGCAACGCTGGTCGTTATTCTCATCACGCTGGTGGTTGATGGCAAAGGCACGGAGCACGGCACTGTTCAACGGCTGGGTTGGCACCTCGGTGAAGCAGTTGTAGCTCAAGTCCATATTGGTAATGTATGGCAATGTGGTTGAGCGGAAGTCATCAGAGAGGGATGTCAACTTGTTGAATCGGAGGTCGATGACCTGCAGCAGATAAGCCTTCTTGCCCTTGATGGAACCCTTAGGGATGGTACGCATCTGGTTGCCGCTCAAATCGATGGTTGTGATTGGCGAACCGGCTGTGAACAACTCTGAAGGGAACTTCTCTATCTTATTGTTTGACAGACTGACTGAAGCTGCATTGATACCCTTGTAGGTACCTTGACTCTTATCTACACCTGTAATCTCGTTGTAAGAGAAGTCTACAGAACCCATCACGCGAACAGAACTTGCATCGAAGATATTAGGAATCTTCTTCAACTTGTTATGAGCGAAAGTCAGGCTTTCCACATCATCTGTAAAGGCACAGAGATTAGCAGGAATCTCTTCAATCTGGTTGTTGTTCAGATAGAGTGAAGAAAGTGCTACCTCAGAACCGAACGGATGTACCTTCTTGATGTTGTTGTAAGCCAGGTCGAGCAGACCGAGATTTACCATCTTTTTCAATGCAAAATACTCAGGGAACTCCTCCAGGTTGTTGTAACTCATATAGAGAATCTGAAGTGTCTTACCGGTCTTCTCGGTAGCCAGACGGGTCCAGTCGTCTCTCAACTGTTTAGCTGAGATGCCCTTGCATCGTGCCAGGTTCATCGCCTGCAATTTAGGGAGTTTATAGTAGAAGTCTGGAATGCGACTGATCTTCGGACAGTTGTAAAGTTCGATATCGGTCAGGTTTTCCATCTTGTCCCAATCCTCATCCTTAAATTCCTGCGCAAACTTACCATAAACAGGATCGTCAGCATTGTAGAACTTCGCACAAACCTCATCGAATGTGATAGAAGAGTTACCGATGTAGAACTGCTGCAATTTGGTCAGACGGTAGATGGCCTTTGAAATACCGGTGATGTCGTTGGTCAATGTACCGATCTGTGCATCCTTCAGGTTGATGCGGCTGTCCTTCTTGATTCTGTTCTTCGGTGCCACCTTAGGATCAGAGTTGTAGCTTTTTACAATCATCTCCGACATGTTGGCACGTGGGTCATACTTCAAGAACTTATTCTCATAGTCGTGACGCATGCTGTTCTTCTTTGCTGCAGTCAGACTGTTTGCATCATATTTATTGAAGATGTTGGCACCAATCTTCTCATCGTGAGAACCGAGGTTGAGCACCTGGAGTTCTGTCAGCTGTCCGATGGCATCAGGTACGATTCCCTTTGCACCGAAACCGGCGATGATAAGACCGATGACACGGCCGTTGCTGTTGAGCGTTACGCCCGGCTGTTCGCCCCACATATCGAGTTCCTTGTTGAAGTTCCAGTTAGCTCCCTTGAAGGTAGCATCACCATAGAAGCTCCACTCTTTACCATGGAGAGATTCCCAGATAGCCTTCAAAGCCTCATAGTCCTTGATATACTCCTTGGTCTTGGAAAGGAGGATAGGCACCTGAGCTTTATCATTGAGTTGATTGTCCTCTATAATGAAAGCCTCACCCTTTACAGGCTGGGTCTCATACTTGGTCTTCACCGCACCAGTCTTGCCATAGGTGGTATATGAGGTAACCTGATAAGTACCGGCAGGCAACCATACGGTAGAATCGCAGTAAGCAGTACCTGTGTCCATATACTTATCGTTCTCATTGTCAGGATTCTGATTCTCCTTGCTTCCCTCCTTATATTTCACCTTCAGTTCAGGGAAGGTATAGGTCTCACGGGTAAAGAGGTTGGTTACGCTGACATCAACGAGACGGATATTAGAGAAGAGATACTCTGTACCACCGGCACGGGTCTTCTCCCACTCCTTCACGAGATTGAACTTCACCTTACCACGCTCCACAGTCTCCACCATGAGGTTCTGTACTTCCAGACCGCCACCTACAACAGTGAATGTTTCGCCGGCAGAAGAAGCCAGCAACTCCTCGTCTACAGCATCATAGAGATAGAAACCGATGACGGTGTAAGTACCCGAAGCGAGTTGCAGTTTTTCACTTCTCAGACCGTACTCTGCATTCTCTGAATTATAAGAATTGAGCACCAGTGTCTGAGAGACAGTTGTACCATTGTGCTCCATGACCACCTTGATTTTCTTGGCATCATCCAGTTTCTCAAGTTTGTCAAGGGCAGCAGCACGGGTAGCTCTTGAAGAAACCTTCTTGCTGAGCTTGAACTGCACATATCCGTATGTGCCGTCCCAGCCTCCGGTTTCATCATCCGAGCAACTTGTTGCTGCAAAGGTCAGGAGAGAGACCAAGAGCAACAAGAGTGCCTTTGAAAATATTTTCATTCTGTTCATTACTTTCTCTTGCTTCTAAATCCCATATTATTGATAAAGACTACTCGCTGGCATACTCCCTGCATATTGTTGAAACCTGCAAAGATAGGATAAGCGAGCTTATCGGCATTCAAGCCAACATAGATACCCTTATCGTCCTTCTGCAACTCATAGTTTTCATCAGGAACAGTTTTTCCTGTACCGTCGTAAATGACTACGTTTGCTCCAGCTGAAGGATCCCATCCGTCAATCTGAGGATAAATGGCTACATAACCACCATAAACAGTTGACTCGAACACCTCGTTGCCAGTATAACTGAAGAAACCCTCAGCATATGACTTAAAGTCATCATTGGTTGTCAAGGCACAATCTACATTCATACCCATGCTGGTAACAATAGGAGCAGTAACTTCAGAATCGCCCTTCTTTTCTTCCTTCTGTACAACATCCATCAGGAAGTAACGGTCGTAATCGCTCTTCACTGTCATGAAGTCTTCCTCAAGCATTCCGTCGAGTCCATTCTCCAGACTCTCGAATACGCTCTGTGGCAATGCATAGACCAGGAACTCACGGCTTCCGCTGCCTAATGGAGCGACTGTGAGCTTCACATCACCCTTCTCACCCTGCAACTTCACAGCGCCAGATGTTTCCTCGCGCAGACCATCTTCCTTTTTCTCGAAGACTACCAGCTGGTAAGCATCACCCAAGGTCTTGAGGGTGAAAGGAACGAAGTTGTAGAAGGTGAAATCGTTGGTATCACCGCCAGTCAGGCTAGAACCATTCTGAGTGAACACCTTACCATCGAGAGATACATTCCATACCGCCCACTGTGAAGAGGTTGGATAAGTAACATCCATGGTGCTGGTGGTCATACCATTATAGATAACAGGTACGGTTACAGCAGCCTTGCCATCCTCAGAAGTGAAGGTGATGGTGTAGTTGCCGTCCTTAGCGATGGCATACTTAGCACTTACGCCCTGATTCTCCTTGAAGGAAACACCGCCTACAGCATCCTTGTTAGGTGTACCTACCAGGAAGCCGCCTTCCAAGTCTACCCAAGCTGGAGTATTGGTAACCGCAAAACGGTAGTTTGACTTTACAGTAAACTTGTTGTATACATTGTAACCTACGGTGATACCTGTCTCGGTAATATCTTCGCCAGTCGCATCGTAAACCTTGAGATCATAGCCCTCAGCAGAACGCTGAATCTCAGCAATTGTCACTTCCTGACCGCCCATCTTCAAGTTCAACTGAGCTACGCTCAAGTCCTTGCTGGCATCATCGTCAGTAATAGTTATCTGGATTGTCTGCTTACCAGCAGCACCATTGAGCACGAAACCAGGCTTTACAGCAGCCTTCGCCTCTTCCTGATTCTCATTCTGAGCCTCTACCTTAGAGATCTTACACCAGATCTGATTAGAAGAAAGGCTCCAGCTCTCGTTAGCTTCGAAAGTAAACTCTTTCACTTCACCAGCTTCACCGGCGATAGTCTGTACCTGTGGGAATACAGGAGTTACGGCATCGTCATCGCTGGAACAAGCTGTGAACAGAGTCACTGATACCAGCGCCATCAATACGAGCCAATATTTTGAAATCAATGTTTTCATTTTCTTTTTATTCTACGATTAATATCCTTGTTCTTTCAATTTCTCTGCCTCTGCATCGCTGATCCATTCATACATGGTGATGAAGGTTCCTACGTTGCCGAAGGTTGAACCATCCTTGTTGTCAACACTCATGTTGACATACTGCAATACATAGTTCTGGCAGGTGTTATAATAAGAGGTATAGAGAGAAGGCTGGCTGATGCGCAACTTGCCGTCTCCATAGATGGTACCGAACGCCTCACCGGTTTCACCGGCTATCTGGTCGTCCATCTCTACCTTTGGCTCAAGCATGTTCTTGGTATTGAACTTCAACTTCAGGTTGTAGCCCTTATAGTAAACATCCTTCAGCAGAACGGTATTCTCCTCGCCTTCCACCACCTCGGTCTTGATCAGACGGTTGGTTACGTTGTTCAGATACTTGCTGTAGAAGGTAGATGTTACCATACACCAGCCAGAGAAGTTGTGGATATCGAAAGGACAAGACTTCTGCATTACCACGTGGGCATAGTCCTTATAGAGATCTGTCCAGTTATACTTCTCCGGAATCACCAGTTTCAGGGTGAAGCCGAGCGAGTCGGTCTTGCCGATGTTATCATAGATACCCTGAACCTTTACATTTCCTACCATCTCGCCCGCCTTGATTGTAACGGTGTTGTTGAGGATGCGGTAATGCTTACCCTCGATGGCATTGCTCTGCTTGTCTACTACCTCCACGCCGAAGGTGCGGTCGTAGTCAGCTTTTTCGGTTGCTGATACAGGCACATTGAAAACCTCGTTGCTTTCCTGTACAGCATACTGATAGAGCGTATCAGAGAACATGATATGACTTGGACCAGCATAAGTGGTATAATCCTGTGAACAACTCACAAGAGCGATGAGTGCAGCTACGGCTGCCAAACATCCCATCATTATTTTCTTCATGATCGTCTCCTTATTTTATTTGTTACTTTCATTAGGCTGAATCTCAGAACCTGGTGCCTCAAGCTCATGCTGAGGAATTGGCCAGACAAAGAGAGGGTCATCCTTTTCAACCTTCAGACTGCTCTGCACGAAGTTGGCAGCAGGCTGGTCGGCAGCCTTACGCTCAAATCCCTTGTGCCAGCGCTTGAGGTCGTTCAGACGGAAGCCTTCCATATAGAGTTCCTTCACGCGCTCTGCCTCGATTATCTTCATGGCGTTGCTCTCGCTCATCGAGGTGTTACCACCATAAGATGAATAGCGGGCTGTACGCAAGGTAGAGATGTCCTTACCTGCCTTACTATAGTCCCCCTTCATGGCGTAAGCCTCTGCACGAATCAGATACTGCTCTGACAGACGGAATACCATTGGCTGGTGAACATGCAGGATATTGTTGTTCAGGAATTCTGCATCGCCGAAATACTTGCTCAGCAAAGGCCACTGCAAACCGTGCTCATAACCTGTTACACGGGTTGTGAAGATGGCTGCAGCACGGAGGTCATTGCTGTCGAATGAGTTGATGACCCATGTCTCAGGCACATAGTCTGGACGATAAGTTACATAGTTGTAGTTATCGAAGATGGTACCCAGTGCACCGCCATAGCTGTTCACGGTAAAGCCTACCTTCCAGATAGCCTCACGCGAATCACCATAGGTCCAGATATACTTGTAATCGTTCACCTGGTTTGTATAAGTGTTGGAAGAAGCCTTCTCCAATGTATAATACTTACTGCCGATTACCTTAGATGCATACTTGATGGCATCATCATACTTGTGCATATATAAGGATACGCGCGCACGCAAGGCATGACAGGTATACTCGTTGAAGTAAATCTCATTGTAGAGACTTCCTGTGAAGTCTTCGTCTACCTTCAGATATTCGGCAGCCTTGTCAAGGTCTCTCAATACGAAATCGTATGATTCCTTCAGACTGGCTCTCTTCTGTGGCTCATTGCCGTAATAGTGCTCTGTGAGTACAACGCCGAGTTCCTTCTCTGCCTGCTCATCGCTATCGTAAGCCTTGCAGAAACACTTGATCAACTCTGAGTAAGCCAGGGCACGGGCAAAATAAGCCTCGCCCTCACACTGCTCCAACTTGTCGAGCTCCTTATCACTGTTGGTGTTTGCCTTTACCTTATCTACATTATCGAGCAGGAAGTTGGCATTGTTGATAACACCATAAAGGTCGGCATATACCGCCTCGATGTCGGTGTTGGTAGCCTTGATATCTTTCCAACGGTAGATATCGCCATAGGCATTAGAGTAGCCCTTCACGCAGTACACGAAGTCTGCCTGCAGATCTGGCAGGATTGTCAGATTGCCCGAATAGAGGGCGCTGCTCTTGAAACTGTCGTAGATACCGTACACCAGCTTGTCTATGTCGCCCACCGTGTTGATAGCCTGGTCCATGCGGATAGAATCCTCAGGATACTTATCAAGACAGGAAGACATCGAGAGGGCTAGGATTCCCGACAGGATGTATGTCTTTATATTTTTGATATTCATTTTTTTCTCCTTTCTTGGTTAGAATTGCAATTCAACACCCAGAGTAAACTGGCGTGATGCCGGATACTGTGCCTGGTAAATATTGGATGAAACCTCAGGATCCAGACCGTTGAAACCGGTTACGGTGAAGAGGTTCTGTGCCTGACCGTAGATTCTGACCATAGAGAAGAAGTTGGTCTTGCGCAACAGACTCTGTGGCAATGAATAGGACAGACTGAGATTCTTCAGACGGAGGAACGATGCATTCTCCAAGAAGCGGTCGTCGAGCTGGGTTACCTCGCCCCAACGCGGGATGTCGGTAATATCACCAGGCTGCTTCCAACGGTCGTACAACAGACGGTTTGACTGGTTGTAAGCAGTACCGAAGGTTACACCGCTCTCCTCGAAGTAACGGTCGTTGTTGATGACGTAGCGTGTACCAATCCAGCTGAACTGGGCAGAAAGCTGCAAGCCCTTCCAACGGAAGCTTGTACCGAAACCGCCCATCCAAGGTGCATCATAGGTCTTGCCTGTCATCACCTTGTCGCTCTCGCGGAACTCGTTGGTCACGTTGCCATCCTTATCATACCAGAGCTGCTCACCATTCGCTGGGTTCACACCGGCATAACGGTTCAGGAAGAACTCGCTTACTGAGTGACCTACCACATACTTCAAACCGGTGGTTGAGTTTACATACTCGGTTACACCGTTATAGAGTTCCTTCAATCGGTTCTGGTTGTAAGATACGTTGGCACTTACATTCCAGGTGAAGTCGCGTGTGCGGATTACATCGCCGTCAGCACTCAACTCGATACCCTTGTTAGCCATCACACCTACGTTCTTCCAGCGATAGCCCTCGCCGGTAACGGTGTAAGACTCAGGAACGCGCATCAGCATATTGGAGGTACGCTTGTAGTAAGCCTCGAAGCTGAAGTTGATTCTGTCGAGGAAGCCCAAACGGAGGGCGAAGTTGTTTGCCCATGTTGACTCCCAACCCAATTCCTCGTTACCACTCTGTGATGGAGAGAAACCGGCAGTATTATCGTAGTTGGCACCACCCGATACCAGAGCCAGGTGATAATAGTTAGGAATCTCAGAGTTACCCGATGTACCGGTACTTACGGCAATCTGGGCTGTGCTGAGCCACTTCATATCCTTCAGCCAGTCGGTAGACTTCACGTTGTACATGAAACCGAGCGACCAGAATGTACCCCAGCGATGATCCTTACCGAAACGTGAAGAAGCATCAGTACGCAGAGAGAAGTCGGCATAGTAGAGCTCCTTATAGTTATACTCGCCACGCATGAAGAATGACAGGTAAGAATAATCAGAAGATGAATCTGCCCAGCGGCTGGCACGTGTACCTGATGATACATTGGTCAGGATGTCACTGGTCTGACCCTTGGAATATACCTGGAAACCCTCAGAGTGGAAATTGACAGCCTCCTGACCCAGCATCACGTTGAACGAATGGATATCGTTCAGGGTGAAACGGTAGTTAGCCGTAGTGGTCTCTGTCAGGTTGATGGCATCGCTGCTCTGGCGTGCCGCAGTACCCTGTCCGTTATTTGAAGAGAGACTTGGGAACGACTGGAGGAACGCTGTAGAATGGGTGAAATCGGCACCAAACTGAGTACGGATAGTCAGATTCTCTATCGGATAGATTTCAGCATACATGGTAGAGAGCACCTTATATTTCTTGTTCTTGATAGGATTCAAACCCATGTAAACGATAGGGTTCTCGCTGGTTCCAGCCCAGTTGCCTGCAGCAAGTGAAGCCAGACTGCCATCCTTTGCGTATGGATTCCAGTAAGGCAGCATGAATCGGCATGCTGAGATAGGAGTAACGGTATTATAGCTACCGTCGTCAGCCTGCTGAGCCTCCTCATAGGCAGCCATGGTGTTGGTACCTACCTTCAACCACTTGCCTGCCTTTACATCAGCATTGGTGCGGATGTTGTAACGGCGGAAGGTTGAATTCTGTGCGATACCGTCCTGATCGTAGAAACCACCAGAAACATAGTAGTTCAAGCGGTCGGTAGCACGGTTGATAGAGAGTTCGTAGCTCTGCAGCGGAGCGCGGTCGTTGAACACCTCGTCCAGCCAGTTTACGTTTACTCTTGAAAGGAGATTGTAATCCTTACCTGTATCCAGACCTACTTCTTTCTCAAACTGGATACGCTCGTCGGTATTCATCATTTTCCAGTTGGTCTGTGCCAACTCAGAGAAACCATACTGTGCACGGAGCGTAATCTTCGCCTTGTCCATTGCCAAGCCTCGCTTGGAAGTGATGACAACCACACCATTGGCAGCACGTGCACCATAGATAGAGGTAGAAGAGGCATCCTTCAATACAGAGATACTTTCGATGTCGTTAGGACTCAAGGTATTGAAATCAGAACTTGAGATTGGCACGCCGTCGAGGATAAAGAGTGGCGACTTACCGGAGTTGATAGAGTTGGTACCACGAATCTGGAAGGTAGCCGCCTTGCTAGGTTCACCCGAAGAAGAGATGACCTGCAAACCAGTACTCTGTCCCTGCAAAGCTTGGTCGAAGCTTGCCGCTGGCACATTTTCTATCTTTTCAGACTTTACGGCAGACACGGAACCCGCAATGGTTCCCTTCTTTCTCACGCCATACGCCACCACAACCACTTCATCCATCATCTTGGAATCCGAAGCAAGGGTGATGTTGAGCGTATTTGTCTGCGCTTTCACAACGTGCTTCTGCGTAACGCAACCCACATAAGAGTAGGCAAGCGTAGCCTTCGAAGCACCCTTAATTTCGATGGTATAGTTACCGTCAATATCGGTCACTACGCCATTTGATGTTCCCTCTTGCATAATGGTCACACCAATCATCGGTTCGTTGTCTTCAGCAGACACGACTGTACCCTTGACGCTGAAACTCTGCGCCAAGACCGATTGGATAGACAACAATACAAGTGAGACAAGTAAAAGAGTTAATCTTCTCATCCTTGTTTGTTTCAAGTTTACTAATTAATAATTATTATTTTTTTCTCATTTTTTTCTCGTTTGGTAAAAGCCGAAAGCACTCAGGGCGACACTTCGCCCCTCCATTTATACATTCTTTCACTAATATGCACGCATGGAAATACCTATTTAACTTAAATCGGTGCAAAATTACGAATATTTTCTTATTTGCCCAAGATAATCGCTTAAAATTTAAATGTTTGATATGAAATATCTATGTTTTTTAGCATATATGTTCATAAATTTAGTTAATTGTCGATTTTTTGTCACACCCGATTACAGTTTGCAAAACCAAGTTCAATACACACTTTTTTCTGTTTCTATGCAGCCGTTTTCATAAAGCTGAAATTACGTCCCGACGTAGCTTGTACTACGTCCGGACGTATCTTTTGCTGCGTCGGAACGTAGCAAATGCTACATCGGGACGCATTTTTTACTGCATCGGAACGAATTTTATCAGCTGACGCAAGTGGTTCAATCAGCTAACGCAAGTAGCTCAATCAGCTGACTCAAGTAGCTCCGTCAGCTGACGCAGATATCTCGACAAGCCGAAGGATACGTCTCCATTAGCCTACGGAGTCGTATCCGTAACCCAATGCAGTCATATTCTTACCCCAACGCAGCCGTATCTGTAGGCAAACGGAAGCACATCATTTATTTACCTCTTCACCTTCATATATTCCGTAGGAGTCATGCCATACTCCTTGGAGAAGCATTTGGAGAAATAGCTGCTGTTGGAGAAACCAACGGTATACATCACCTCGGAAACACTGAACTTGCCCTGGCTCAGGAGCTCGGCAGCACGTTTCATACGCATCTCACGGATATACTCTACAGGCGTACGACCCGTTATCGCCTTCGTCTTGCGATACAGCTGTTTGCCACCTATGCCTATCACATCCTGCAACATCGAAACATTGAAGTCAGAATCGATCATGTGCTTCTCTATCGCCTCATTGATCTCTTCGAGCAGACGCTTGTCTGCCACATCCAACTCGCTGACATTTACTCCCTTCTTTTCCTCTTCAGAAGATTCAGAGAGTGCTGAAACCGATTCTGAGGATGATGACTCAGGCTCAGATACAGGCGAAGCGGATAACCCAGTGGCAACAGAAGATGACACCTCAGGTTTCTTCACATTCAGGTAGCGGACCATCAGAGCTGTCACCTCATCAAATGAATGATGAGCTACGGCAGCCTTCAAATCTTCCGTCAAACGGTTGAAGAAGTCCATACGCATCTGTACCTGCTCCAACACCTCAGCCTTCTGCTTCTGGGCATCAGCCAGTTCCTTGCGCAGGAAATACCAGCTTACCAGCCATGCCACAAACACGATGAGTGCCGTGATATAGAAGAGCTTGCACCAGAAGGAGAGATACCAAGGCGGCAGGACGGAGATGTCGAGCGAATAAACCTCGGCAGCTATCTTGCCTTCACCATCCACGGCATGAACCGTAAGATGATAATCGCCATAAGACAAACCATTGTAGGTGATATCGATATTGCCTGAGTTCAGATAATGCCAGTCGTGGTCGCTGCCTTCGAGTTTGTAAGCATAAACGGCTGAAGGATGATCAGCAAAAGGAAGGTCGGTGAGCTGCAGGGTGAAGTTGTTCTCATCACTCTTCAGTTTCAGGATTTCTCCACGCTCCTCACAAGCCTGTCCGTTTACGATGATTCCAGCCAGCATCAGGCGGGTAAACTGCTTAGGCTTCTGTGCTACATCGGAACTGATTGCCACATAGCCGTCATTGCCGCCCATCATTACCTCATGAGTCTGTCTGCTGTAACAGATGTTGAGCGGCACAACAGAAGGAATCATGAAACGCTGGCTCTCGCCCTGTGGATTGATTACGCAGCATTCATTGCCCGATACCACCCATATCTTGCCTTCCACATCGCACATGGTACTTACCTTGCCACCAATCTGCCATGTCTTGGAAGAAAAGCTGTTACCCAGCACAGAACCGGCTGCATAATAACAGGTTACCGAATTGTTATCACCCATCCAGATATTGCCCTTGCTGTCTGCCATCAGATAGTTGACAACATCTGAGTTAGCTACCTGCACCACCTTCATATCGTTCGAATTGATGCAGTCGAGACGGGTATAGGTAGAAACCCAAATCCTACCCTTTCCATCCATCACCATCTGACCTACATGCAGACCGGAGAGCGCATTCTTTCCCTTGTCAGAGAAATGCCAGTCGGCTATGGTCTTGCCGCTCAGAAGAGCCGCCTTATCCATCACGAAGACACCGCCCTGATAAGAACCCATCCATATCCTGCCCTTCTTGTCCTGGAGAATATCGTAAGCCCAGGCAGTAGAATACTTGCCACTCTTATCGTAGACGATGAAGTTGCGCATCTGACGGGAACTGCGGTCATAGAAGTTGATGCCATGGTCGGTACAGATCCATACATCGCCGTCATGGTCTTCATAAATCTTGCGTACACGGTTATGACTCAGCGGGAAGACAGAGCTGTTCTGCTTGTACCATGCCACATTCTGATAACCTTCAGCATTCCGGGTGAAATGAATCAGACCGTTGGTACCGCCCATCCACCATTCGCCGTTGCGGGTCTGGAGCATGGCATGGAGACAGTTGCCCTCACCCGACATCGTAATCTTATCGAGCGATACATAGCGGTAATAGGTATGGGTAGTGAGACGGGAGAGTCCATTGTCAGTACCCACCCATACATTCTGCCATTTATCTACAAAGCAAGCCCAGACGATGTTGTTAGGAATAGAAGCATCATCGCGGGAATCGTGGATATAATGGGTGATGGCATTGGAGAGTGCCATCTGATAGAGTCCGTTATCTGTTCCGATATAGAGATTGCCGGCAGCATCTGTAGAAAGACATTTGATGGAATTGCCGTTCAGAGCTGGAATCTGTGAGAAGTTCCTGAGCTGCAGATCGGCACAATAGAGAGCGCCCTCGGTACCAATCCAGTAGCATCGGCGCTTGGCATCATAGGCGAGCGCATTGACCAGCGGCTGTTCTCCGGCACGGAGCGGAATCAGTCTGCTGCCGAGACGCAGACCAGCAAGCGAACCTACGAGCAAGCCTCGCGGAGTAGAGAGCAAGGCATAGACATCGCCACCGAAGGCAGTCTTACCACCCTTGATATCGAGCACACGGAGTTCCTTCAGCTGCTTGCGCTTCGCCTCATCGGCAAAAGCCTTCATGGCTGGTGTTTCGGCATATTGATAAGCTTGCGTATCGAATTTCAGGATGCCGTTGCCAGTAGCCAGATAGAGCATTCTGCCCTCGAAACCGAGCGCATTGACACGCGTATTACTGAATGTATGTTCCTGAAAATGGCGGTAGCCATGATAACCATCATAGCTGTAAAGACCATTGTCGGTTCCGAGCCATATCATTCCATCACTGTCCTGGGTAATGGCACAAACGGACTGAGCACCTTCAAGGGAGGTGTTGACGAAACGCTGCGCATGGATGGCGAGCGAAATAAAGAGCATAGCAATTGCCATGCTGATGCGGTTTATAGGTTCTTTTGACTTTTTCATGTGTGCAAATTTACACAATATTCATGATAACGCCAAAAAATATCGGAGAAAATTCATAAAAAAAAAGAATCCCCTGGGAAAATAGCCGCTGCTATTCCCAGAGGATCCGATATAAACTATATACTTTATAACCAACTGAAATCTGTCTTTGTTATCTTATATTGCCTGGAGCGTAATCGACTTTTCGATATTTCGCTTGCTGTCTTTTACCTTCAGGATGATGTCGCCCTTCTGCTTGCTGCTCTGTACGATGACAACGAGTTTGCCGGAGAAGAGTTTCATCTGTGGCTGGGTGAACGGTTCGAGCGATGTGGCATCGCCATTGCAGGCTGCCTTGAAAGTGCCGGCACCACTCACCTCGAAGGTCAGTTCGTCATCGGCAAGCGGACATTCATTGCCGTCCTTATCCTGCAGACTCACGGTGATGAAGGCTAGGTCGTTGCCATCGGCATTCAGCAGCACATTGTGCTCATCGGTACAGCCTTCTACCATGCAGGCAATAGGCTCATGATCAGGTGTTTCTACGCTGAACTTCATCTGTGCAGGCTCGCCGGCAGTACGCTTCACGTCCTCGCCCACCTTTTCGCCATACTGGTTGTAGGTAACCACGCGAATCTCACCCGGTTCATACTTCACATTGTTCCAGCGCAGACGGTAGCGGTCCAACCGGCTTGACTTGTCCTTACGAACCCTGCCCTGACTCTTGCCGTTGACGAAGAGTTCGCCTTCCACACCATCGGTGTAGCAATATACAGGGGTAACCTGTCCTTCCCTGCCCTTCCAGTTCCAGTGAGGAAGAAGATGGGTAGTATGCTGCTGCTCGTTCCAGCGGGCACGATACATATAGTAACGGTCCTTAGGGAGTCCGGCAAGGTCACAGATGCCGAAGTAGCTGCTGCGGCTTGGCCAGTAGGTATCGTATGGAGTCGGCTCGCCCAGATAGTCGTAACCGGTCCATACAAACTCACCGATTACCCAACTGTAGTCATCCTGCATCTTCCAGTCATCATCAGGAAGATTGCTCCAGGAACAGTATTCGGTATCATAGCTTGAGCACTGACCATCAGGATAGGTAGCCTTATCACTTACCACTACCGGGAACTTGTATACGCCACGGGAGCTGACCGTAGAGGCGGTTTCAGAACCGAGGAGGAAGCCCTGAGGCAACTGCTCGATATTCTTATAATATTTATGTACGCGATAGTTGAAGCCCGGTACATCCATTACCTGGGCAAAGCCGCTCTTCAAGGCATCTTCTGCCTTATCCATACCCTGGGTTACAGGGCGGGATGGGTCGTACTGATGACAGAGATCCTGCAGATGCTTGGCAATCTCCATACCCTCCTGGCTCCATTGCTCAGGAATCTCGTTGCCGATGCTCCACATCACGATGCTAGGATGGTTGCGGTGGTGCTTTACCAGATTGGTGATATCCTTATCGCTCCACTCCTTGAAGAAGTTGGCATAGCCGTTCTTGCATTTAGGATAAATCCACATATCGAAACTCTCTGCCATGACCATCATACCGAGGGAATCGCAGATTTCCATCTGCATGGTAGAAGGCATGTTGTGGGCAGTACGGATAGCATCGCAACCCATCTGCTTCATCATCTTGATCTGACGGATGAGAGCTGCCTTGTTCTCTGCAGCGCCCAATGGACCGAGGTCGTGGTGCAGACAGACACCCTTCAGTTTGCGGGTAACGCCATTGAGCTGGAAACCATAATCCTTGGATACGGCAATGGTGCGGATACCGGTCTTCAGGGTCTGGACATCAGCCACCTTCTTTCCTTCATATCGGGTAAGCTTTACCTGATAGAGATAAGGAGATTCCGGAGACCAGAGCTGAGGATTTGCTACCTTCAGAGTAGTCTTGATTTCAGGATTGGCACCTGTGACGATCTGCTCGGCAACCTTCTTGCCAGCCTCATCCAACAGGGCTATGACGGTCTTGCCCGACTTACCAGTCTTTCCTTCCAGCAGCGCATTTACTTCTACTTCAGCTTCCTGCTTATCAGCCTTCAGGGTACGCACGAAGGTATCCCAGGTAGAAAAGTTCTCGTTGCCATAGAGTTCTACGGAAACCGGACGGTAAAGACCGCCTCCCGGATACCATCGGCTGCTCTCCTCTACATTATTAAGATGTACCTCGATGAGATTACTCTTACCAAACTGGATGAAAGGTGTGATGTCGATGCGGAAGGCATTGTAGCCATAAGCCCACTTGCCTGCCTCCTTGCCATTGACGCTGACAACAGGCTGGCTCATGGCACCGTCGAAGACGAGTACGGCACGCTTATAGCCCTTAGGAGCCGTCCAGTTCATCTTATACATACCCTCACCTATCCAAGGCAGCGCACCAGAACGGCCCGACTTCTCGGTCTTTTCAGTTTCGCCATTCTGCTCGATGGCCACCATCTGCAGGTCCCATTTCTTATCAAAAGGTCCCGAGATAGCCCAATCGTGCGGAACAGCTACCTGCTGCCACGCCTTGCCATCACGGGAGAAGTCCCATGAAGGCAGGTTGATAACCTTTCTGCTCTGCGCCTGGCACAGCGTAGTGAGTGCCAGGGCTAGAGTCATGAAAGTAATGCTTCTCTTGATCATATTGCTATTTAATATTCTTATTTATATGCATCGAATACGGCAGTTGGTTTGCCGCTGTTGTCGAAGGCTCCCTTGGTATATGGATCCCAACCCAGAGTGGTATAGTTGGCTGGCTTCCAGTTGTTGTAAACTTCTGGTTCCCAATAGAAGATACCCTCGCAGGGAGAGTTTGCCTTGCAGCCATCCACCATCTTCTTCATCATTGGCGCAGCCTGGTCAGAGCCCCACCACATACCGATTTCAGAGATGATGACGTCCTTGCCATACTTGGAAGAAAGAGTCTGGATGTTAGCGAGACAGTTCTCTGCATAACTCTGCCAGTTATCATCTTCCGGATAAAGAGACAGTCCGATGACATCCCATTTTCCACCATTTTCTTTCAAGTTATCGTAGAGCCAGGTAAGACCACCGAGGTCCTGACCCTTATCTACATGCACGATGACTTTTGCCTTAGGATAAACTTCCTTTACAGCATCATATCCGGCGTTGATATAAGCTGCAAAATTGGCTGCATTCTTAGATACCTGACCGGTTACAGCCTCATCGCTATTCCAGAGCATACCGTCGCGGGTTTCATTACCCACCTGTACCCACTCTACGTTGGTTACACCTCTATCCTTCAAGGCTTTCAACACATCCTTGGTATGATCAGCCACAGCCTGTTTCATCTGTTCGGCTGTATAGCCCTGCCATGCAGCAGGAACAGTCTGGTGAGCCGGGTCAGCCCAGGAATCAGAATAGTGGAAGTCAATCATCAGACGGAAGCCGAGCTGCTGAGCACGCCAAGCCTTGGCGATAACATCATCCTTGCCACACCAGCCGCCTTCCGGATTTACCCAGACACGCAGACGGATAGAATTGGTTCCCTCTTCGCGAAGGAGCTTCATGCATTCTGTAGCCTTGCCATTCTGATTATAGAATTTCACACCATCCATCTCCATCTCTGTGAGCCAACTTACATCGGCGCCCTTGGCAAAACCGCTCATATCGTATGTCTTCTCCTTTTCGGGAGTGGTATTATCATCATTGCTGCAACTCGTGCCCGTGATAGAAAACAAGAGTGCTGAAGCCAGCAATATGGCTTTTCCAAATATATTCTTCATTGCTATTTTTCTTATTAATTATTCATATTCATATTTCCATGTCATGGTGTTGAGGTCAGCGGTAACGGTAACTTCACCACCAGTTACATCATCCTTGAACCAAGGATTCCACTTGTCGTCTGCCGTAGAAAGATTAAACATCTTATCATTACTTGGCTCGCAACCATACCATGTTTGCTTGTCATCCTTGTTGGCTCCTACATAGATAAACATAAATCCTTCCCAAGCTGTTGGCTTGTACTTGCAGGTATAAACGCCATCGCTCACCTTGTTCATCACGGCAAGAAGGGTGTTAGCATCCTTGCTGAACATGCAGAGAGTATTGCTAGCCTCTGGCTCAGGAGTTGTCTGATCGCCCGATACGATGGTGTATTCCAACTGGCTGTGCTCACCAACTTTCACGGTTATGGTATAAGTACCCGCCTTGGCAATATTCACGCTACCAGCTGTTGCTGCATCTGTCATCTTGCCATCAGCCAAAGTATAGTTCAAGGTCTTCTCAACGGCTGCAGCATCTTCTGTACCTGTAGCCTTGCTGTACTCAGCGCCTTTAGCTACGATGCTGACTGGAGTATTATCGGCTGTAGTTGTAATGACCTTGGTCCAAGCATAGTTAGGAGCATCATAGGTCATATCTTCACCATTCAACTGCATCGACTTGATGTAAGTTGGCTTAAGTTCCTTAGCTTTTGTATCAAGAACTGTATAATAAATACCTGTCTGACCTGGGAACCAGATGTTCCATGCAGACTCAGTATTATCCATTTCGTACACATGACCATCCTGTCCTACATTACCCCAAATGGTACCATCATTTTCCTTACCCCAGATATGGAACCAAGAAGAGGCATTCATATAGCCAGAATAAACTCCATCAGAATTAGGAGAATAGAGTTTTGTCAGAACTTGTTCCTTATTCTCATTCAGGATATTGATGTAGCTCATATCAATGAGGTATGGAGTAACCTTTACCTGGCAGACATTGCTGTAAGCGGCATCAAGATTGCTACCCATCTGACTCTTGATACGGAAATAAAGAGGTGAACTCACATCAGGAGACAAGCCGAGATCCTTGGCTGCAGCATTGAGGTCTGCACCGGTGAAAGCCTTGGAAAGGTCGGTTACGGTGTATTCCTTTTCTGAAGTAAAGTTCTCTGAGGCTGATACCTGCAGATAAGTTTTCAACACTCCACTGCCCGCAGGCTTGGTTTCATCGCTCGAAAGCAAGGTAGGATTCTGCCAAGCCAACGAGAGGACAACGTCCTTACTGTTATCTACAGACAGCTTCACATCGGATGCCGATGCCATCAGATCGGATGCCTTGAAGCCATCCAGGTATATCTTGTCGCCACTCTCGTCGCAACTCACCAGGGCGGTGAGTGCGCAGAGAAGCATCATCAGGTTTCTAAATATCTTTTTCATTGTTATTTGCATTGTAATTTAACATTCAACACTCAACATTCAACATTGAGTTAATAGTTGTCGTTATGAAGATTTGGATTTGCGGTAAGCTCGGTGTTAGGGATTGGATAGATGTTGTACTTGCTATCCACTGCCTGTCCGTCGTGAGTTCCACCCTTCCACTGCCAGATGTACTTATTAGTTGTGAACTGACCATAGCGAATCAGGTCGGTACGGCGATAACCTTCATGATAGAGTTCACGGGCACGCTCATCGAGGATGAACTGGAGGAAGGCATCGTCATCAGCAAAGTTGCTTGCCCATACTTGTCCTCTAGGATTTCCATTTTCATCTTTTCCATATGCACGCTCACGAAGCAGGTTGATCCAATAGATAGCACCCTGCTTGCGGGAAGCAATCACGGTTGGATCTGTAGCATCACTACCACCAGCCCAGTTATCCCAGTCATTATGCAGACGAACCACGCACTCGGCATACATCAGATAGACATCTGCAAGACGGAAGAGAGGGAAATCGGTATCCACACCTGCATCTCCTGTATTGGATGCAGTGGTTCCATCATCCTTCAGGTTACTCCATTTCTCAGAAAGATAGCCGGCGGTTTCATCGGTCATGCTGGTTACATCCTTGCTCTGGCCATTGGTAAAGAACTTGCAGCGCTTGTCGCCACTGCCATCAATATCGGTCTGGGTAAACTTATCTACAAACTCCGGACGAAGACGGAATTCACTCCAGCCGGCAGTTACACCATAATCGGCTACATTCTGGTTGGCATTCGACATACTTACCTGTCCACAAACCAGATAAGTAGATGAGCCCCAGCTTACAGTATGCTCTGCACTTACCGGCAAGGCGAAGATAATCTCGTTGGTACGCTTGTCGTTATCTGCATTGAAGAGTTTGCTGTAATTATCTTCCAGGGAGTAGCCCATACTCATCACCTTATCGCAAGCCTCCTTGCACTCAGTATACTTAGGCACACCAGTATAAACCTCGCTGTTTAGATAAAGCTTGGCAAGCAAGGTATAGGCAGCACCCTGAGAAGCCTGACCGTAAGGACAGGTGGATGCAGGAAGCATATCACCTACACAATCCTTCAACTCGCTCTCGATATAATCGAATGTCTGCTGAGGAGTATAACGAGGAGGGATAAAGCTGCCCACAGGGTCGTTCTCTGTCACCATCGGAATGTTGCGATAGAAATCGAGGGCATGGTAATAGAACAGAGCGCGCATAAAACGGACTTCTGCCTTATATTCCTTCATCTTCTCTGCATCAGCACCCGAGAAATTGGCACTATTGGCATTGCGGAGGAACTCGTTGCAAAGGGCGATGTTGTAGTAGATACGATAATACATATCTGATACCCACGCATCGTTGGCATCCCAGGAGAGATAAGTAAGACCCGTAGTCTGCTCACCTGTCAGCCAGGTAGAGGCAAATTCATCGGTACCACACTCCTGCATATTGATAAACATACGCATGTAGTCGAAACCTGCTCCTTTGTTCAATACGGATTCCATATCCTTATTATCGCCGCCCTTGCCCTGACCACTGGTCACCATGGCAGCGTAAATCTTGCCCAGCACTGCCTCATAATTGGCAAGCGAGGTATAAACATCCTTAGAGGTTGTCTCTGTATGAGGATATTGGTCGAGATCGGAAACACAGCTGGTTGTGCCTGTCAGCACCGCTGTTCCCATCATCATACTATATAATATATTCTTAAGTTTCATTGTTATCTGTTTTGATTGTTAGAACTGAAGTCCGAGGCTTACTGAGTAAGTGCGAGGACGTGGATAGAATGAGTTGTCCATTCCGTTTGGCACCTCAGGATCTGTACCTGAGTAACCGGTGATGGTGAATACATTCTGTACCATCGCAGATACGGTGAGCGAAGCCCACTTGTTGATTTTGCCTACATTGTAACTCAAACTCAGGTTGTCGAGTTTCAGGAACGAAGCATTCTCTACATAGTAATCAGAGAGATACTGACGGGTCTTGAAACCGGTCTTCAGGAAACTGGTGTTGAGGTTGTTGAGCTGTGAGTTGTTGTAGCTTACTGTTTCGAAAGCACCTGTACTCATACCCATGCCGTTGTATACATAGTTGTCGATGTTGGCACGGAAACTCATACCGAGTGTCAGCTGCTTGTATCTCAAAGATGTGCTCAAGCCCATGATGTACTTAGGGGCTGGAGAGTGATAGCGATAGAGATCTGACTCATTGATTTCGCCATCATTGTTGAGATCGGCATAAGCACCCTCGATTGGCTTGCCTGTCTTAGAATCGTAGAGCTGATGATATACATAGAACATGTATGGTTCATATCCCTCTGAGAGTACCTGGAACTGGTAAGCATCGATAGATGGACCTACCTTCACGTTAGTCTGGTTTCCACCCTTTATCAATGAAAGGTTCTTCACCTTCATGTTCTGCCAGGTAAAGTTGTAGCTCAGGTTCCACTCCCAGTCCTTGGTCTGGATAGGGGTTGCATTCAGAGAAATCTCAATACCCTTGCTGTCTACATTACCTACGTTGGTAAGGATAGTCTTTGAGAAGTTGGTACCTGCTGCTGTTGGTACTGATGCCAACAGGTCCTTGGTCTTACGGGTATAGAAATCGATGGCACCACCGATACGGCCATCCAGAAATCCGAAATCAAGACCGAAGTTCCAGGAGGTTGTAGTCTCCCACTTCAAGTCTGATACGTATGCCTCAGGACGGTAAGTATTGATATACTGTCCGTTGATGAATGCTTCGGCACCTGTCACGCTGTAGGTATAAACCGGCAGATAGTTGTAGTTGCCGATACCTTCCTGCTGACCGGTAACACCATAGCTGGCACGGAGTTTCAAGTTAGAAAGTACCTTCTGGTTCTTCAACCAAGGCTCTTCTGTCAAAGTCCAGCCCAAAGCAACAGATGGGAAAGTACCCCAACGGGTATCCTTAGAGAAACGGGAAGATGCGTCTCGACGAACGGTAGCCGTCAGGAGATACTTTCCATCGAATGAATAGTTGATACGTCCGTAATATGACAACATTACATGACGGTAATCTGATGCCTTTACGGTTGACAGGTTTGTGCCTGCCGCACTTTTGGTATAATAAAGAGGTGTAGTACTCTTCCAGTACTGGTAGTCGTAACCGGCTGTCAGATCTACATTACTCTTGATATCTTCGAAATACTTTGCATAGTTGGCATAGAGGGTAAGCAAGCGGTTCTCGTTCTTCTGAGGACCATACTTGTAATCGCTACCGCCCAAAGACTCATCCTTGTTGTAGCTCTGTGCTGCGTAGGCAGGAACATAAATGGTTCCGTCGCCCTTGGCATAGTCAGCACCCACGGTAGCATGGAGCTTGAGTTCTGGCAGGAAATGAACCTTGTAATCTACATCCATAGAACCGATGAAGCGGCTTACCTTACTCTTTGAATCATACAGATCCACCAGACCGCGAGGGTTTCTTACACCCGCATTCACTGGATAGCCATCAGCATCGAGTGCCTCATTATAGCCACCATACTTGTCGTTACCGGAATAAACCGGGATGGTTGGGTTGAATGTAGCAGCTGCCCATACGGCGCCACCATTATTGAATGAGTTGTTATTGAGCGTTCCCTTGGCATTGATGGTCAACTTCAGGTGATCCTGGAAGAAGCTAGGAGTCAATACCACGTTACCTGTCCAACGCTCTACATTGTCCTTGCGAACCAGACCGCTCTGGTTGTAATAGCCTACAGACACACGGAATGGCAACCACTTGTCGATGCTGCCGCTCACGCTGAGGTTATTATCTGTACCGAAGGCTGTGCGGTAAACCTCATCATTCCAATCGGTATTGGCAGTACCTAGCAATGACTTTTGGTTATCTGTACCAAACTGGTTGATGACATTCACGAATTCATCACGACTCAGCATATCTACCATCTGCGCACGGGTCTGCAAACTGTTGGTGGTATTGAAGTTCACCTTTACAGCACCCTGCTGTCCCTTCTTGGTGGTAATGATGATGACACCGTTAGAGGCACGGGAACCATAGATGGCTGTAGAAGAAGCATCCTTCAATACAGTCATGCTCTCGATATCAGAAGGGTTGATCATACTGAGGAAGTTGCTGCTGTTACCCGAGATACCACCCTGCTCCAATGGCACACCATCGAGCACGATAAGAGGGTCGTTGCTGGCATTAAGAGATGCACCACCACGCACACGGATGGTACTACCGGCAGAGGCAGAACCACTGTTGGACATAATCTGTACACCCGAAACCTTACCATTGATCAACTGTTCTGGAGAAGAAACGAGACCTTTATTAAAGTCCTTCGATTTCACGGTAGCTACGGAACCAGTCAGGTCACTCTTTCTTGCCGTACCATATCCGATGACCACGACATCAGCCAGCGCCTTGCTGTCAGATTCGAGTTTCACCTTCATATTGTCTGAGACAGAAAGTACCTTATCAATATAACCGATATAAGATACCTTGATCTTCTTGGCTGAAGAAGATACCTGAAGACTGAAGTTACCGTCAAAATCAGTAACTGTACCGCCCTTTTCGCCTTCCACCATGACAGTGGCGCCAATCAGAGCCTCACCATTCTGCGCATCAGTCACCTCACCTTTGATGGTTCTTGTCTGCGCCATGAGTTGCAGACATCCGATGACGAACAATGCCACGAGAAGCAAACTTCTCTTTGCTAAATTCTGGATTGCGTTCATTGTTTTACTTTTAGGTTGCGTTTTACGTTTAAAATTGTTTTCAGTTGCAAAAGTAGGAAAAAAAGAAGAAAACAGCAGATAGATTTAAGACAAAAATAATGAAAAAACGGACAAAAGCAAATCTTTATCTAGCTTTTGTCCGTTTTTTCTTTAAAGAGGCAGGAATCTTTAAATCAGTTCTATACCTTTACTCTGTTACAGGTACAAGTTTAATACCGAAGAGGTTGCATGTATCCTGCTTTGTAATAGTATGAGAACCTGCATCCAATGTTACAGTCATTGTCTTAGCTGTTGAATCAATAACTGCATTTACTTCAGCAGGCTTCTTTCCATCAATTTTGGCGTTCGTCTTGGTATCTGCAGAACTGAAATAAAGGGTCATTGTGACTTTCTTATCAACAGTTACTGAGATATTAGTTGCAGACTCCATCTTTACACAAGTAGAATATGAAGTGCCGTCAATAGTAGCAGTTCCCTTATTTGTAGCATAGTTACCTGAAACTGTTACTATGCTACTTGAAGGCTTAGAATCTGTGAATGTTACCAAAACTGTACCCTCAATAGGAGTTACTGTGCTGCCACCTTCTGTACCACCGGTAGAACCACCAGTGCTGCCACCTTCAGCAGAACCACCTTCGCCAGAAGCATCGCTCTCACCGAATACCTTGACAACACCAGAAGTATAAGAGTCGAGAAGGCTTGCCAAAGCAGGCCATGGCTGCTGGTGACCATTTGTTACGACTGTTTCATCAGGAATAACGAAATCAATATCGCCATGATTCAAACGACCTGCACCATAGAAACCTTCTACGATAGAAGGAACATCTTCTGCCTTATCTGCAGCGTATTCATACATGAGGCTTGAGTTCGTATCGAAGTTGTCGTAAGAAGTACCACCTACCAAAGTCTTTACGCTTGTAGGAACCTGCTCACTTGGTTCAGAAACCTCGTAGGCATCGAAGCTTGTATTGTTTTCTGCGTATGGAACATAGCTGAAGTTAGCTGGCTTGTTGGCAAATACATTGCCGTATGCCTTAATCAAGCCACCTTTCTCACCAGAGAAAGTACCATCACCCATAGCATCAGTACCCTGCAAAGAGCTCATGATAGGACGCTTAACAGCATCAAAGTAGTTAGACTCCATGAATATACTTGAGCCACTGGTTGCACCAATACCATAAACATCATTGTGCTGATAGTAGTTGTTGTACATGTGAACACTCATAGTACGAACGCGAGCCATACGAGAGTCTGAATGGTCGAACCAGTTGTGATGATAAGTAATCCAGTTTTCACCAGTTTCACTCTTCATACCACACATAGAAGCCTTACCATTATCCCAGAAGCGGTTGTAAGCTACAGTAACATACTTAGAATCGCCCTTGATGTCTACAGTACCGTCACCCTTAGCCTGGTCGGCAGCACTACCCTTTTTACCATAGAAGAGATCCATGTTGTGAATCCATACATGAGAGTTATCAGTATCAAGAGACATAGCATCATCCAGGCAACGCATGATAGCAAAGTTACGGAACTCTACGCTCTCAGCCTCTCTAAGCAAGAAGCCGAAGCCATATACGGTAGCATCATCACCGACTCCTTCGAATGTCATATTCATCATAGCTCCCTTAACCTGCAATCCTTCAGCAGAACTTGAAATGTGATCCAAATCAGAAAGATTTACCTTACCGATGATACGGAAGGCGATTGGGGTTTTATCCTTACCTTTTGAATATGCATCAATAATAGACTGAAGACCTGTAATCGTCTCTTGCTTACCCGTATTAACTGTTGTAGAAACGGTCTTAGCTGTCTTGGCTGTAATATACAGGACCTTAGCACCAGCCTTCAAAGTACCATCATTATTATAAGCACCTACACCAGCATACTTGAAATGAGCAAAGCCCTCACGGTTGTAGCTCTTTACTACCAAGTTAGAAGCAGTATTGGCACCAGCAATCTCTTTACCTTCAGCATTTACAGGAACAACCTTTACAGAATAAGTGCCTTCCTTCAAACCGAGAACATCAGCACGATAGTAAGAAGCATATTGACGAACTAGCTGAGCATCAATCTTCTTGTCATCTACATATACATTATAAGAAGAAGCGCCCTCGAATGGAGCCCACTTCAGGTAGGCAGACTCCTGCCAGCCTTTTGCCTCAGTAATCTGAATCACACCTGCAGGATTGTCAATATCACCACTTTCGCCCTGCTCTACTTTCTTTGCGAAACTGATTTTCAGAACAGAAGCATTGTACTCATCATTCTCTAAGCCTGATTTAGGTGCGATGATTGCCTTATCACCTTCGAACTTCACACTTGTCAAGTCTGCAGTATTATAATACTTCACATCACCCGACTTGGTGGTAACATACATCTGGTTCACCTTGCTGTTACGAGCCACGGCATGGGTAACCTTAAATGTCGATGTCTGTGCCAAAGCAGCACTCAAACTCATCAGGAGGAGTGCCAAAGTAAATACGATTTTCTTCATTTTGCGTTCCTCCTTTTTTATTTGATAATTACTTTCTTACCATTAATCATATAAACACCCTTAGACAAACCCTGGAGGGAAGAACCTACACACTGGCCCTGAAGGTTATAAACCTTACCTTGCAATGCTTTCTTTATGCCTTCTACCTGGCTGATGCCGGTAGTTTGATAAGTGAAAGAAAGGGTTACGAGCGACATGTCTGCCGGATCAGATGTATTATCTGAATACTGAAGAACAACATTGTCACCATCGAAGGTAATCTCTGAGACAGTCTTTTCTATGAGCTGACCATCAATCTTAACCGTCTGTTTGCTGCCGGCAAATACTGCCGTAGACAACATTCCAGCCAACAATAATAAATAAGCTTTTTTCATTTTAATGAATGTTTGTTAGATTAATTTTTTGGTTTGCTTTTGAATATTACAATGCAAAAGTAGTGAAAAAATAGCTATTATAAAACATCCTGGCGCATTTTTCTTACGCAAACGTTTTCATAAGTGTAAAATAGAATATTATAAAAAAGGGCATAAAAAAAAGACTGAATCCTGTTACGAAGATTCAGTCTCTTAAAGAAGTGGTACCACCAGGAATCGAACCGGGGACACAAGGATTTTCAGTCCTTTGCTCTACCAACTGAGCTATGGCACCAACTTTCACAAATCGCGATTTATCATTTGCGGGTGCAAAGGTAATACTTTTTTCTGGTTCCTGCAAATTTTTCGGGAAATTTCTTTCAAAAAAAGATAAAAAAGTCTATTTTTGTTGGTGTTGTCCATTATTTAATGTACCTTTGCAGCAGATTTCGGGATTTAGCGCAGTTGGTAGCGCACGTCGTTCGGGACGATGAGGTCGCTGGTTCGAGTCCAGTAATCCCGACCAAACAATCATATAGACTTAAAATCCGTAAGCCTATGAAGTTTATAAAGGATTTTTTTTATATCAATTACCATGAACGGCGAGCATTACTCGTAATCCTGACCCTGCTCGTTGTCAGTACCACAATGATTTTCATTGTAGGTTCTAAAGAAACTATGCCCTCAGAAAAGCAACAAGCCCATAACGACAGTATCATCAGACATGCCACGCGGCAACAGCCAGGCTATTATGACGAAGGACTTCAGTCGAGCGAAGTATTCGCCTTTGACCCCAATACGGCAAGCCAATCTGATTTCCAACGGCTGGGACTGGCATCATGGCAAGCCAGAAACATCATCAAATATCGAAATAAAGGAGGTATCTTCAGGACACCTAGAGACTTTGCACGGGTTTACGGACTAACCAAGAAGCAATTCGAAAAACTGCTACCCTTTATCAGAATTGGTAAAGACTACCAGCCGGCTGCCAACTTTTACCCAAGAGAAAGATACAACTACGGCTATCAAGAGACGGCTATAAGAACTAGAGAAGAAAGGAAGAAAGACACTACCCAATACAGTTATCCACGAAAACTGAAAGAAGGTCAGTATATCAACATCAATTCTGCTGATACGACCGAACTGCAGAAAATTCCCGGCATAGGCTCTTACTATGCCAGAAGCATCATCCGTTACAGAGAGCGGTTAGGCGGTTTTGTTTCCATGAGCCAGATACAAGAAGTGGAAGGCGTGCCCGAGACAGCCCTCCACTATATGAATATTGATGCAAAACATATCCGGAAAATGAATGTCAACCAGCTCAGTTTAGCCGAACTGCGCAAACATCCTTACCTGGACTTTTACCAGGCAAAGGAAATCGTAAACTACCGCAGAACCCATGGTCCGCTGAAAAGTGCTGAAGAGCTGCGTCTCCTCAAAGACTTTCCACCTGCCGAAATAGAAAGAATCAAGCCTTATCTTGCCTACTAGGGGCAAGATAGCCTATCTGCAAGTTTGCCGGTTTTGCTAAATGACACCAAACTGGTGCAGGAAGATAAGGAAAATACAGATTGGACAGATAAAACGGATGGTGAACAGGAAAACAGGGAAGAGAGTTCCCTTCAGGGTTCCCCAGTTGGTAAACTCATCGCGCACAATCTTCTTTGGCACATACCATCCCAGGAACAGACAGGTGATGAATGAACTCAACGGCATGAGAAGCTGGGCAGTAAAGTTGTCACAATTGCTCAGGAAATCCTTGCCGAAGAAACCCAAATCAGGCACGGCACCCTGAGAGAGCGAACAGAATACAGCTATGATGCTGCAAACGATGGTCTCGAACCAGGCTCCCTTGGCACGGCTTATCTTACCCTCCTCATAAATAAAGGCGGTACCTATCTCGTGCATCGAGATGGTAGAAGTCAGGGCTGCCAATACAAGCAAAGCATAGAACAACACCGAAATCACATAACCGACAACCGGCATGTTACCGAAAGCCTGCTGGAATACGTTTGGCAAGGTAATGAAGATGAGCGAAGGACCGCTGTCTGGCTGCACACCTACCGAGAAGGCTGCAGGGAAGATCATCAAACCTGCCAATACGGCGATTACCGTATCAATGGTCACAATCTGAGTAGCAGACTTCAAGAGATTGGTCTGTCTGTTGAAGTAAGAGGCATAAGTACACAGACATGCCGTACCCATACTCAAAGAGAAGAACGCCTGTCCCAGCGCTTCGAGCAACACGTTTTCATCTACCTTAGAGAAATCCGGCTTCAGCAGGAACTCCACTCCCTTCATCGCTCCCGGCAGAGAGCAGGAAGCTATCACGATAACAATCAACAGGAAGAAGAGCATAGGCATCAGTATCTTGGATGCTTTCTCTATACCATTGCGCACACCGCGTACTACCACCATGTGGGTAAGCAGGATAAAACCTACTGCCCATAAGGTAGGACGGATAGGATCGGCTGCAAAGGTCTGGAAATAGGTCTTCACATACGCTGCGTCGCCATGAACACCGCCCATGATACTAGCATAGAGATACTGCAGGCACCAGCCAGCCACTACGGCATAGAAACCCAGGATAATCATAGAGGTGATGATACCCATCAAGCCCAAAGCACCCCAAGCCTTGTGCTTACCCAGATTGGTATAAGCACGGGCTGCATTGGATGCAGAATGACGACCGATGATGAATTCGCTCATCATACCAGGCAATCCGAGCAGGATGATACATACCAAATAGATGAGAATGAAGGCGGCGCCACCATTCTGACCTGCCATATAAGGGAAACGCCACACATTACCCAAACCGACTGCCGAGCCGGCTGTGGCAAGAATAACGCCCAACTTACTACCAAAATTTCCTCTTGTTTCCATTATCTAAATCTTTAATGTGTAGTGTTTGTTGTTTTCCGAAGAAACGGCAGATGCTACACCTTATTATATATATATGATTGTCTGATTATATACCTTAATTATATATATATGATTATTATCTATCCGATTACAAATACTTTATCCGAAGACCCCAAACTGGTTCAGGAATACCAGGAAGATGAGGACAGGACAAACGAACTTAATCAGGAAAAGATAGATACCGAAGAGACGGCCCTTCAAGGTTCCCCAGTTCGTAAACTCATCCTGTACGATCTGCTTAGGTACATACCAGCCCAGGAACAGACAGGTAAGGAATCCTGCCAGAGGAAGGAATATCTGACCCGTAACGAAGTCGAACCAATCGAACAGCGCC
>OLPU01000349.1_pt1 | contig 41745 bp, 37 predicted proteins | sample 1673111 | NCBI WGS metagenome assembly OLPU01 (sample SAMEA3136755, study PRJEB25190) | human gut metagenome | reverse complement strand
CATGACAAAATCATGATTAAGAAGTCACTTAGAGCATATATCACCCGCCGCAAGTTTGTATTTTTTATACTGGCGTAAGGCGAAGTGGTCCGGGTCTTTCTGTTCCAGTGCGTCAAAGAGAAGGTCAACGGCATTTTTGAAACTTTCGTCATCCTCCCGGACCTCCATAGCGTTTATCATTTCTACCAGAGTGGAAAAATTCTGCTCGTTTGTGGGGGCCTCATAATAGATATAGCCGATCAATGCTGTGTAAAGCAAAGTTTCGGCCTTGACCCAGAAATCGTCGCCGGATTTTCCTTCTCCTTTGGTATTTGCGATCAGCACCGTTACCAGTTTCAGAATATCCTTCTCATTGTGAATGTAAGCAAAAGGGTTATAGTGCATACTTTTTGAAAAGTTGATCGTATTGAATACCTTGATCTTATAAGGCTCATACACGATTTTTCCATTCTTTCCCCGGACCGGGTTGCCGTCCTTATCCAGTTTCGGTGTGCCGCGGCTTAACAGCTTTCCCACCTCAATCAAGACCGTACCTTTTCGGTCTATTTGTCAAGGACATAGAGAAAAGTTTTCATCATTTCTTTGCGGATAGGTCATTTTCCAGTAGCCGCATGACTTTATCACTCATGCGCTCTGTGCTTGTCTGACTGAAATATAGCGATAATTCATAGGTGGTTTTGCCGATTTTCCGCTTAACGGTCTGCGGCTTTGGGGCGGCGGTTGTCTTAGTGGCTGTTTGTGTGATTTCCTGCATAGGCTCTCCTTTCTGATTTTGGCAAAAGAAAAAGCAGGAAGTCCTTTTCAAGATTTCCTGCTCGGTAGTGCTACTGTAAGGTTAGCGGTTATTCAGTTTTCAATGGCTGTGTTACGCAATAGAAGCCCATTTTTGAGGGTAAAGGTATAAAATACCGTCTTTAGCATTTTGACACTTAAAAAGCCTTGTAGAATAGGCATTTCAAACCGCCTACTGCGTAACATACTTCTGTTATACTGGCTTGACTAAGTGATGTTCAATGAATGTTTCAAAAGTGTTTGCCGCCCCTCCATGTTCCACGATTTTTCCGTCTATCACTTTATCAATGTCAACGCCTGTTATTTCTAAAATTTTATTTGTCGGTTTTATACCTATAAATTCACCTTTATGAGTTCCACACATGATAAACTCTGAAATAACATAATCTCCGTCTGAATACTGACGGATAATTTTCATCGCATAATCAGGGTAAGTTTCTTTTAGGGCAACAAGATGTTTTCTCATGCCAACTATTCCTATATGGATTTCTTTTTCTCCAACTTTCTGTACGCAATCATCTGATATATAGCGGTCTAACTCATCAAGCCTGTTTTCTGAAACAATAACCTCATAAAAGGTTTTTACAAGTTCGGCATTATTCATTCAACCCACCTCCATTTTATAAAGCAATTACCATGATATATTCCTCGTCAACTTCTTTCAAAATCGTAAATCCTACTTGTTGATATATCTTTACTGCATAATTATCTTTCTGAACAGATAACGATATTCGGGAATATCCTTTTGATTTCAAAGTTGAAATTAACTCCTTTAACAATGCTGTACCTACTCCCAATCCTCGATATTCCTTAAAAACAGACATTGCAAGAGAGGGTGTAGTATTATCAATATGCCCGTAATCGTTCATAATACGCACCCATACAGCCCCTATGATTTTTTGGCTTACTTCTGCAACGAAAGCTATATCATGTTCTTTCTTTCCAAAATCAGCAACATATACTTGCAATTCAGGGGAACATATTATTGTCTTAGGCGGCGGCTCTATACCATTTGGAACATAGATTGCTTCATATAAAAAGTCATTCAACAATGGATATTCTGTATTCTTCATTTGTCGTATTTTATATTCCATAACACAACTCCTTAATTCCTTTTAATCATATCATTATTTTAGCACTTATCCGGCGCAATCACAATTCCATATCACGCCGTTTGCTCTGTGTCTTGGCTCTGCTCTGCTCCGGCTGTACCGCCTGCTCCACGCATTTTTTGACTGCTTCGGCTTCCTGTACCTCCGCTTTTAAGGTCTGCAAATCGCTATACAAGCTACTTTTCTTTTGGGTAAGGTCGGCAACCTCGGATTTCCATGCTTTCAGCTTCAGCACCTTGTCTTTCCCTAAATGCTCTTTGAGATAACGCTCGGCACTCTGATACAAAATCAATGCGGCTCGGTTGCTCTCAAAAAAGTCCTCCTGCTTTTTTGGTTTGGTCTGCATATAGGCTTTGTAGGTAGGACAGTGTTCCAGATATTTCTCGGCTTGGTCTATCAGTTCTTTACGCTCATGGAGCAGCTTTTCTGTCTGTTTGATTTCCCCGTTGGTAGTCCAGTACCGCTTTTTCATATCCGACACAACCTCCTGCAACTGCACAAGGGTAGTGATGTCCCTGCTCTGCAAGAATTGAAACGCCTTTGCGTACAGCTTCAAGTCTTGGATTTTTCCGTAACGGCTCTGCGGCTTGGCGGCTTCTGCATAGGCTCGGTTAAGCAATTCTAAAAGGGTGGGCGGCTGTTCGGAAGGGATAGGAACGGAAGGGAATGGATTGACCGATTGATTTTCCTTTACCTGTGAAGTCTTTTCTTTTATCCATGCTGTGAGGGCGGCAATCCGGCGTTTGACTTCCTTTAACAGACGGTTTTGCTCCCGTATTTCCCTGTTCTGATTGCCTTTGTCGGTAGCAATGCCTCTGCGCTCCATTTGTGTAGCGGCAACGCCCATGTGGACGGTCGGTATCTGCTCTATGCCTTGCCGCTTATAGGAACGGTGGTCTATGCGTTCCGGTCTGTCCTGCGCCGCAAGATAGCGGTTTGCAATATCCGCCCACGCCTGCCGCCATACCTCGGCTTTCTCTTGGCTGTTCCAGTTAACCGTATCAACCTTGCAGCTTTTGAATGTGCCGTTTTTCAGCTTGATACGCTGACCGTCCTTGTCTAAAAGATATTCCTTTTTTGACTTTGTTCCCCACTCGCCGGACTGCTCCAACGGGCGCATGGTTAGCATGATATGGGCGTGAGGATTTCCGTCCTGCTTATCGTGAATGGCAAAATCGGCGCACATTCCAACGGACACAAAGTTTGCTTTCACATATTCCCGTACAAGTTGTATCTGCTGTTCCCTGTCCAGTTCTACGGGCAAGGCAATTTCAATCTCCCTTGCAAGCTGTGAGTTCTTGGCTTTCTCGATTTTCTCCACGCTGTTCCAAAGGATAGAACGGTCTGCAAAATCCGGCGGCGCATGGGGCGGCAAGAGGATTTCCGTATGCACGATACCGCTTTTCCTTGTAAAGTCATGGGTAACGCCGTCATAGTGATTTGTGAGGGTTTCTCCGCTTCGGTAAGCGGCGGCGGCAACGGCTGATTTGCCTTTTCCTCTGCTGATTATCTTAATGCTACAATGATATATCGCCACGCTGTCAACCTCCTTTCGGGCGGCATATTCAGACTTCATGGCAGACGATAGACTGCAAAGCAGGGTATCGTCTGGCGTGAAGTACACAAGGGGGAGGGAATGAAATTCCCGTAGGGGAGTGTAGCTCCCCTGTATCAGCGGAACGCTGATAGAAGCCCTCGGCAGAGCGCACACACCCGTAAGGGTGTATAAGTGCGCCCTTGTCAAGCAAGGGAGATTTAATTCTCCCCGTTTTCTTCTCCGATTTTCTGTAAATGCTCCTTCGCCTGTACGGTTTGAAAAGCAATCTCCAACAAGCCCTTTATCTGCTCGTTGCTGTACTGCTCCGGCTTCTCCAATAGGCTTTCCAGTATCGCCCCACGCTCAATAAGGCGGTGTGTCCTTGCCTTGCGTTCTGCGTCTTTTTTCTGATTGAGAAGTTTCCGCTTTCTGTTCTGTAACTGCCGGATTTCTTCCTCGGCTTTTGCAATCTTTTCTTCAATGTCTGTCATGGTTAAAATCTCCTTTCTGATTTCGGGCATAAGAAAAGCAGGAAGTCCGTTTCGGGATTTCCTGCTCGTTGGTGCTACTGTGAGGGTAGCGGTTATTCAGTTATATGTTCCTTTGTTTTTTCTATTATGTAAGATTGTAGGCTTTTTTGACAGCCGTTTTTTTCGTAAAATGCTTCTATTCCCGGCTGTGCGCCAAAATATAACATGGTCGGGGTGTTCTCCTTTGCAAGTTCAAGAAGTTTACTGCCTACGCCTTGTTTTTGATACTCTGGGAGAACAAGCAACTCTGTAATTGTTCCAAAAAAATATCCGTCTGTAAGAATACGCAAACACCCTACAAGTATTTTATTATCATACGCTGTAATATTCAGCGTTTTAGATAATGCGGCTTGTGTGCGTTCCATATCATAGTCGCCTTTCCATATTTGATTGACAAAGGGAATGAAAGTCGAAGCAATAAGTTTTGTGTCATTTACTTTATATTCCATTTTGTTCCTCCATTACAATTAAAGGAATACAACTACATTCCAACTATCTTTCTAACTGTATTCGCCGTTCTTATTGTTAATTTACTGCTGATGTTTGCGCTTGCTGTCTTAGACCACCAGTTTGTTTTCTGATAATCTTTCCTATTGAAAGACCAGAATACAGTTCCTTTGTATTCCTTTATCCTTTCTAAGCCCTCTTTAGGTTCTCCGATTTCGTTATATACATCTTTGAATGTAGCGGGCGGCATGATAAAAATTAGATTATCATAAATTTCCTTGCTTTCATCTCCCCACCAATCGGGCGCATGATGTAAAATGTCCTCAAGTTCTTCTTTTGATATGACAAAAACAGGAATATCTAAACTAAACTGATTTTCAACCATTTCCTCAATCCGGCTTGTAGTCTTGAGTGTATCGGCTTCATCACTTGAAAAAATCACATTACCGCTGTTCAAATATGTTTTTACCTCTGTATAATTAAGTCTTTCAAAGCCTTGCCTTAATTCTGCCATTGGCACTTTGTTTTTGCCGCTTATATTGATACCTCGCAAAAATGCAATATATCTTTTCATCTGTGCTGATACCTCCACAAAATTTATGTTTTGTTGTCTTTATCTTATCACATTTCGCCTGTGTTTCCTATCCCTATTCGACAAGGGCAATCAGCTTTTTTCTGACTGCCCCTGTCTGTACTTTCGCCTTATCTGTCTATCTTGAAATTCTCCACGACAGCATGAATTAAGCGGCGTTCCATGAAGTCTTTTTTATCTGTGTCTATCCCGTAGTACACAAGCCCCCTTTCATCATAAACTGTCTTGATACATTTGTTGCGGATATAGCTTTCATAGGTTTTCAGCACCGTTTGAATGGCGGCGGCTTCTCCCTGTGTGGCGGCTATGATTACCTCAACGGGCAGATAGTGGTCTTTGTATTTTTTACTCATGGCGGCGCACCTCCAGTTCTGCCCGTATCTGCCGGACAGCCCTCATTTTGTGGTAGCTGATATTTTTGGCATTACAGCCGTAGAGGGCGGCAATCTCTTTATTCTTGAAACCTAAGAAAAAATACAGTAAGATAATTTCCTGTCTGTATGGGGTAAGGTGTTCTATGGCGTGTCCTAACGGCTCACTCTGCACCGCTATAAGCCATTCCCTCACTTGGAAATGGTAAACCATACAAGGGTAGCGGTCTGCGGTGCTGACCTCGGCTAAATCCTTTTCCAGTAGGGAAGAAAAGGACACTTCATGCTCTGTACGGCGGCGGTTGGCGTGATAGTAGCTGATAGACGCATATTTCAAGACTTTCGTACAATATGCGTCAAACTGGCGTTGTAAGATTTCTATGTTTTCATTCATTTTGATTTTCCTCCTGTCTGTTCGTGTGATAGTTACGCAAAGCAGACAGGAGAGGTGGCGAACGGCACTTGACCGCTTTTTTTTATTAGCTTCATGTTCCTGCACCAGACTTTCGGTTTCCGTAGTCCTTGACTTTCGATTATCGAAGTTCAAGAGTTTCGATTTCCGAAGTTCTGGAATTTCGGTTATCGAAGTGTATAAGACTGATTATATCAATACAAGTATAACAGACTTATCTATCAATCCTATCCTTTCCTTTCCCAAACCCTTTCCCTCCCACGCCTACCAGTCATAAAGGGAAGTATCGTCCATGAAGTTCTTGACATAGATAATGTTCGGCTTTCCTAAGCCCTGCCGGACACACTCAATCAGCCCGATACCTTTCTCGCTGTCTAACTCCGCAAACAGCTTCACAATCTTTTCAGTGCCGCATTTCAGCCGTTCCCTTGCGTCCTCCAGTGTGAAGTAGATAAACACACGCCCGTCCTTATCCGTCCAGCCGTTTTTCATGGAAAGCTCCATGCGGTCTATCAGCATACCATACAACAGCTTTGCGTCTGTGGAGAGGGCTTCAAAGCGTTCATCAGAAAACAACAGCTTCGGTATGCGGTAAAAGGCGTACTGCTCGGCGGCTCTGCCGTAGAAGTAAGGAAAACTCATGCAATCAATCCTCCTTTCCCACCTCAAACAGCGCAAACAGCATAATCAAGGGGCAGGCATATCCTAATACCTTATGCGGTTTTCGGCTTCTTAAAATGCTATTGGAATAGGGCTTTTGAAGCGTAGAACGCCCCCAAAACGCCCTCATTTGTCCGTCCTCGGCAATCTCTGTTTTGCCCGTTCTTTCTGCTCCGCTGTGAGCGTAACGGTTTTTTCCTTTGACCGCAGGCTGATAAACCTCTTCGGCATGGAATAGGTTTTACTGACTTCATCAGCCTTGACGCACTGATAGCACTGTGGGTTTTTCTCCACCAGTTTATCAAGTTTCCGTTTCCATACGGGGTCTGCGGTGTAGATACTGGCGGTGTCCTCGGCGGCGTTCAAAAGGATAATGGTTTCTTTTTCATAACGGCTCAATCTCATATCTGCTCCTTTCCGGCAAGAGAAAAGACACTCCCTAAGAAGTGCCTTTCCTGCCTGTCATGCCCTGTCCGGCGGCAGTTCCACCTGCCCGACAAAGTTAAAATACACATCAATTTTCTGTTTCCTGTCTGTCCTGCCGCCTGTGGCTTCATGGACTACCACCTTTTCTATAAACTCATTCAGCATAGGGGTGGTAAGTTCCGTAAAATCTGTATATCGCCGCACAACGGCTATGAATTTATCGGCTTTTGTGTTGTCCTCATTAAAGCTGTCAATCTGCTCCTGCAAGTCCTCAATCTCGGTTTCCAGTGCGGTCTGCTCTCTGTCATAATCAGCTAACAGCCGTTCAAAATGCTTGTCGGGTATCTTGCCTGTGGCGTTGCCCTCATACAGCTTCTTGATTAGGGTATTCAGTTCCTTGTTGCGCTCGGTGGCTTCTGCAAGCCGCCGTTTCTGCTCCCTCTGCGTTTCTGCCATTTGGACGGTAGAGGTCTGCTGTACCTTGTCTATAAAAGCCTGTTCGTCCTGCCGCACATAGTCGCTGACCTCCCGTATCGCCGTTAAAATCAGTTCCCACAAAACGGAAGTCTTGATAAAGTGCATGGTACAATCCTTTGTGCGCTGTCGGTAACTGCCGCATATATAAGCGTCGTCTGCGTCATACTTCTTTTTCTTGGTGGGGCTTGGCTGCCGGTGCGTCATTTTACTGCCGCAATCGGCGCAATACACAAGCCCTGTCAAGGGGTGGGGCGGTCTGTTATAACTTGGTTTTCTGACTGTTTTCCGTAGTTTCTGCGCTAAATGCCATGTTTCCTCGTCCACAATGGCGGGGTGGGTGTTCTTGAAAATCATCAGTTCGTCCGGCTCTGCCTTGCGCCGCTTCTTGGTTTTGTAGCTGACGCTGATTGTCTTTCCCAGTACCGTATGCCCCATGTATTCCTGCTTTTCAAGGATATAGGAAACGGCGGTAGCAGACCAGAGATAAGGATTTGTAAAGCCCCTGCTGTGGTCATTTTCGGGGCAATGGATTTTTGCATAGGCTGACGGTATCAGCACCTTTTCAGCGGTTAGAATGTCGGCTATGGCGGTAATGCCTTTCCCCTCGATTACCATTTGATAAATCCGGCGCACAACGGCGGCAGGTTCTTCGTCAATGATTAGCTTCTGCTTATCTTCGGGGCTTCTCAAGTAGCCGTAGGGAACGCTTGGGGAAACACGCTTGCCGTCCTGCATACGGGATTTGAAAACTGCCTGTATCTTGCGGCTTGCGTCCCTTGCGTACCACTCATTCATAATGTTTAGGAACGGGGTAAAATCGCTGTCCTGTTGGTTTGCACTGTCTATGCCGTTGTTGATAGCGATAAACCGCACTCCCTTTTCTTTGAACATGACTTCGGTATAAAAACCGACTTTCAGATAATCACGCCCAAAGCGGCTCATGTCCTTTACGATAACTGCACTCACATTTCCGGCTTCCACCTCCGCAATCATGGCTTGGAAGCCCTCACGCTCAAAAGTTGTTCCGCTTACTCCGTCATCTGTGAAGTGCCGGATAGGGGAATAGCCGTTTTTATGGGCGTAGCTTTCAAGAAGCTGTTTCTGATTTTTGATACTGTTGCTCTCGCCTATGAGTTCATCATCTCGGCTTAAACGCTCGTACAAGGCTGTGAACTTCATAGTCTGTGTTGCTGTCCTCATGCTCTGCACCTCACTTTCTGCGGCTTTATTTCCTCTGTCCTTAACAGATTAACCCTTTCGGATCGGTGACGACATAGGAGCTGTGCATCTGCATAAGATTGGGCTTGATAAAAAATCTCGTCTTGCCAGAGCCGGAACCACCGACTACCAGCACATTTTTATTGCGGGCATGGGCCGGATTCTTCGGCCTGCCGGACATCATAAGCCCCTCGGTCTGCGTCAGGATAATGTTGTTTTCCGGTTTCGGGTCTATAAAAGGGGCAATATCTGTTTTGTTGCCCCAGCGGGCGCTCCCGTATTCCACATTTTTGCGGTACTTTTTGGCATCCTTTCCTTTAAGATAGACTGCCAGCCGCACAATCACCGCACCGCATAATCCCACCAGCCAGTCCAGCGCCGCACCGGGCCACATACTCTGAAAAGCCAGTGAGAAACCTTCGGAAAGCCCTAATAATTTCTGTGAGGCATCCGCTCCGGGGGCAAGGCGAACCGCCTCGCCCAGCTTCGCAAAGACCAGAAGGAACAGAAGATAGGGCAGATGGAGGATCACCTGCTTTTTCAGGGCATCGGTATCTATCTTCATCGTTCCGGCCCTCCGTGTTCCTTGTTCTTTACCCGGTCACGGCCAAGCGCCTGCGCCAGCTCCTTAAATTTATGAAGCTGGGAAAGAAGCGACGGCCTGGTGCTGCGGGTAAGATCCTTCCTCGTAAATTCCTTAAAAGCCGCTGTCAGTGCGTCCGCCTGGTTTGCTTTGAAATAGACCGTCCATTTCGGGGGATCGGTCCCCAGCTCTTTTTCAATATGGTAGCGGACCTGGTGTTTCCTGGCGTACCGCTCAAAAGAGCGGATTCTGCCGGACACTTCAATGGTATTGGCTCCAGGGTCTTTATAGGTCAGCCGTTTCATGCTGTTCCTGCCGACTTTCGGGGTAGTGCGTTCCTGCTCCATTTTCCTGAGCACAGCGGCAATCGCAGAACGCAGCACCCGCCCGGACAGCTTTGCCGCCTGGATGGAGACCGAAACGGTCCGCTGTTCCAATTCTTCCTGCATGTGCATCCTCCTTCCTGATAGAATCTGTAATAATAAATAGGAAATAACTGTTTAACGAGCGTCCCCGATCACCTGCTGGCGCGGGGTATGTTCAAAGGCTTTTGCCGCCTGGTTCACCTGAATTTTCGCATGTTTCAAAAGCGTCTTGATGATGGTCGCCGGGTGATCCTGTTCCTCCAGGTGGTCCACCATATTCTTACAGCCCTCCGGGAGATATTCAGCCATATCTTTACAGACATCGGCCAGGTCGCCCATAAAGCCCCAGCAGCTATCCGTGAGTTCGCCGTTTTTGTAAAGCTCAAATCCGTAGCACTCGCCCCGCAGGTAGGAATCATAAGCGGCCACTTCGCTGCGCATCAGATCCTCCGCCTTTTTCCGAAGGGCGCCGGTCATTTTTTCGCCGCCGAACTCTTTTAGGGCATCCTCTTTGGAAACATAAATCCATCCCACCTGCCCGCTGTCCCAGGGATCATTGAAACTTGTGGTCTGCATGGCAAGGCCGCTGTGATCCATCAGATAAAGGGGCAGCGTAATGTATTTTTCGGAGATCACCTTCAGCATGGCGTCATCAACCGCCTGTTCCTCCGTCTTGGGCCCGTGCCGGAACCGGCTGCTCACAATGTTCACCATGTGTTCATAGCGTTTCAGGCCCGCTTCATCATGTCCCACGGTATCTAAATACATCTCCCGCAGGAAATCGTCTTTATCCATGTAATTGTGGCTGTCACCCAGTGCGTAGCGGGAGTGGAAGCAGACCATCGTTCCAAAATGCTCGTCTACCTCACGGGGAGAGATTAAAATATCGTCCGGCTGCACCATCAGGGCATAGGGACCTTCTACTGCCATCAGCATAAGCTATCAGCTCCTTTCCGGCTCTCTGGGCCTTTTATCCGGCGCTTTCGGCTCTGTCTGCGCTGCCTGTTTCCTTGCATTGTCAAGCTGTTCCCGCACCGAAACATCCCGCCTGGCCTCCGGTGCCCCTGCGTCAAAGAAGCCCGGCAGCTCCTTGAAGCCGATACTGTCCACGTAATATGCGGCGTCCGCGCCATTCTCATGCAGGACCACCACATCGGAAACGGAAAGGGAGTGGCCCCTGAAATCTTCCGGGTGGTCGATATTGAACCGCCTGTAAATATCCTCCAGTGTTTCGCCCGGTTCCCGCTGCCTTGCATAGACCATCTGGTAATGATCCCGATCCACGGAAAACCCTTTGCTTTCCAGCCAGTCCAGAGACATAAAACGGAGGTTATCTGTATTGTCCGATAAGCCAAGCTGATAAATAGAATAAGTGCTGATCCCGTACTCTTTTTCATAGGAAGAAATACGCGCTAAAAGCGGCGCTGTTTCTCCCTCCATGTGTTCCTCGCGCTCAAATGCCGCCAGCCTCATTCGGATTTTTCCGGTATCTCCTGAAAGCAGCTCGTCCGCCATGCGCTCTTTCTCTGCATGGGAATCCGGGTACAGGTCTGCATAGGCCCCGCTGTTCTGCCTGAAAAATTCATCCAGGTCAAAGGCCAAATCCGTGGTATCGTCAAGCCTTATGTCATCCCTGCCCGGTTCCTCCATGACAGAAGCCGGCTGCTGCTTTTCTTCCGGTGGGAGGGGCTGCTTCACCGCAACGATCTCACCCGCCAGCCGGAAGAACTTCTCCGGGTATTTGAATCGCTCCGTGTATTTCTCTATCAGGTCAGCGGGAAGGTCTGTAAAATCTTCTTCGCCCAAACCGACGATCAAAAAATTGCCGGGAACAATATCGTACAAATGGCCCTCATCATCATAAAGTGCCCGGTTTAAGGGCAGACCTATGAGCTTGCCTTCATCATTGCAGATCAGCCCAACCAGATCGTCAAAGGGATAAGTTGCCTGAATATCTCCGCCAACGGCTGCCTGCAAGGATTCCAGCCCGCCCTCAATTTCAGTCTCATAGGGCGATTTGCCCGGCTCTACCATTAACACCTTCATAGCTGCATATCCTCCTTCTTTTTATTTGCCGCACCGGGAGCAGCAGATGTTTTCTCCTGCGTTTTGGCCGCAGACAGCTTTCCCAGCACGGAAGGTTTCTCCGGTTTTTCAGGCATAGAAATACCGCCCTCCGAAACATCGGCGGCGGTACGGTCTGTTTTTACCGGTTCTTGACCCTCCACCGTGTACCCCGGCAGGAGTGCTCCATATACAGTGAAATGGTGCTCATACTGTTTTGGTATCTGCGGGGAAATTTCCGTGAATAAATGGGAGTAGGCTTTTTTCCGGCCTTCCAGATACTTTTCAGCGGCGGTTTTGTCCGTGTAGCGTTTCTGATTCTGCCCGGCAATCTTTTCGCCATAGCCCTGCTTTGGGGAGTTCACATAGACATCCCAGGTCACATACCAGGCAACCGGTACGCTCTGTTTGGTTTCCCGGTCATATTTGGTATCTTCCCAAATACCACAACTCATGCGGTAGACACGGTTGCTGATTTCTTCGTCATTCCGCCAGTTGCCGGTTTTGCGCCATTCATTTGCGGTATGCGTCACCTCCGGGGTTCGCAGGTAAGAAAGCGCCCGGTTGATCATCTGCGTGGCGGCTGCCTGCTTTTCCCATTGCTTTGCCGCCGCGACCACAATCTCATAGGCTTTCTGTTCACCGTCGATACTTCCCTGGCGCATGGCCTCCAGATTTTCGGCGCCCATTGTAATCAGGGAGGAAATATCCACATCTTCACAAGAAACACTGTGCTCGATTTTCAGCTCTGCACCTGGTTCCAAATGATCGCCGTACCGGTAAGCACGGTAATCTTTATTTTCTTCCAAAATCTTTCACACCTCCTTAAATCTCCGGCACATGGCTCTTTTTCGAGACCGCCTGTGCCGGGGTAGTTTTTTCTGCCGGCTTCGCCGCTGCAAGCTGTGCCATGACCGAAGGCCGCTCTGCCGTAAATATGGAAATCTGCTCATTCTCTGCTAATGGCTGCGCCGGAAGGGGCAGCGTCACATCCGAATGGGTAAGTATCTGCTCCCGTTTCAGGTCTGCCACGATCTCGTCAAATACTGCGTTGATAGCCCGCCGTTCCTCACCTTCAGGATAGGCTTTCAAAACCTCCATTTTTCCGTCTTTATCGGAAACAAAGGTAACGGCACAATCCGCATGGCCCACCAGATAATCCGATTGATAGGGCAGCTTATCTTTGATATAACAGGCAAAGGCCCTGGCGGTCATTTCCACGTTGCTGTCCCAATAGCCGCCGTCCTTTTCACATTCCTTTCCCATGCGCACGGAATTTCGGTAAAAATCGGTCTCCACACGTCCAATCTGCGGGGCCTCCTGTGCCTGCATCCCGGACAGCATGTGCTCGAATATTTCCAGCCTTTCCCGCTCACTTTTGGGGATCACCCGCCCGGTGACAGACTTCTTAAAGGCACTGATCTGTTCCACGGAGCCGGCCTCGCCGGACAGAAACGCCTCCCTGAGAACCGCGTAAGTTTCCATCTGTTCCTCATTGCCATGCCGTTTCAGAGAACCGAGCACCGCAGAATCCAGCCAGCTTGCCGCATTTTTCCGGGTGCGCTCCGTCTGTGCTTCGGTACGGGCCACCGCCTGCTCCGGTGTCTCCGGTTTATATTTCATGGCTTCAATTAACTTCTGAAATGGCGCATAGAGGCGGGGCTGTTCTGAGAGCATCCCCTTTGCGCCCATTTTCGTACCCAGGTAATCGTCCAACCCGTGCCACCATTCATGTGCCAAAGAGCCGGCCCCGTGCATCTTCGTGAGATTGATAACCTTGCGAAGCGGTTCATAGTGGGCTGCCGCATTGCCGCTGCCCCTGGCGCCGAAAGCGATAGCAAGCGTCCCCTGATAGGCAATATCTTTGTCGCTGACCTGCAGGGCTGCCGCCAAATCTTTGAGTGCTTCAAACCCCATGTTGAGGGAAGCCTGCCGGTCATTCTGGTTCATCCAGTTCCCAAACTCACCGCCGCGGAATCCGAAGGTATCAAGGTAGTGCTGCCCGGTAATCTCTGCGCCGTTCCTGTAATCCGGCCCGGTTCGCCGCACAGCGATAAGCTGTGGAGGCACAAACCGCGTCTTTCCGCTTTTGCTGCGGCCTTTTGCCAGCTCCTGCACCCATTTCAGGGCAGCCTCCCGCGTTTCAAAATTTGTCTGTAAGATGGAATAGTCCTTCGTCACATACCAGGTATCAGGTTTCCAGTCATTATTTTTGGAATAAGTATTCTTCCCGTCGTTGAAATGGATCGCATAGCCCTTCGGCACCTTCTGGTCTTTGGAAACGCCAAACTGTTCCTTCTGTGCTTTCTGTGTGAAGTTCCGCTCAAAATATCCTGCCGAGCGGACCATCAGGGTATTGGACAGCTTGTTTGTAATGGCCGGGTTCTCACGGCCCTTTTCCGTTGCCTGGTAATGGATTCCGCTGCCCCAGCCCTGCACCTGTTCCAGATACCCGTTTTCCACAAAGAAACGGTCATAGACCTGCATGGCGTCCTCCACGGTGCGGACTTCCGAAACCACGCTCTGCAGCTCCCGTACCGTCTGGATATATTCTTTCTGCCTTGCAAGGCGTTTCTCCGGCGTATCATCCCTGTGGTAATACTGCGGGGAGGCGTTCAGCCCGTCCCTCACCTTTTTGATGAAATACACCACGCCAAGGGGAATCCCATCATCAAGCATGGCCTGATAATCCGGTTTCTTCCAGATATTATCCTTTTTTACAAATTTTTCGGCTTCGCGCTCATTCATGGCGTCCAGGTCGTTCACATAGAGCCCCCGGTCCTTCCATAAGTCTTTTTTCGCGCCGCCGATCTTTTCCCCGAAATCTTCATGCTGTATGTTATCCGCCAATCAATATCACCTCCAGTCTGTCATAAAAAATCACCGCTCCGGGGAAGGGCGGCGTTCCTGTGATTTATCAAGCTGCGGGCGTATTCTCATGAGCCGGTCTGTCTCCCTGCGGACCAGCCGGTCAAGCGCGCCCAGGTCCTCCGGGGTAACGGCAAACTCCCGATAATGCTCATACCAGAGGCCCGCCCGGACAGCCGCAATAGGCGCAATCTTTTCCGCCCCTCCGGGAAGGAGGCGGTAGACCGAAGCCCCGTCAAGAAGCAACTGCTTCGCCGTTCCCAGGGGTATGCGGTACATATCTGTGTCCGGGTTCTGCGCCTCCTCCATATACTCCACATTCAGACGTTCCTCCAAATCCTGGGGCATATAAGAAAATGCCTGTGCCTTCCACTGGCTGAACCGGTTAGAATAGCGGTACTGCCATTCCGTCACCTGCTCCGGCGCATAGAGGTAGTGCCAGGTTTTCAGGGCGTCCTTTTCGCACAGCTCCATTGCCTCCCATTTTTCAATGCCTGCCTCCGCCTTCGTGCCGTCCCGGTATTCCATGTTGACTCCGTAAGGGTAGAGGGTATTCCGTTCTATGTCCTGCCGCAGCGTGTCAAGGTCCGTCATCAGGACATCCCCGTACAGCCGTCCGTCCTCCTTACGCTCTGTGTGGAACAGGAAAGCCCTGGCGCCGGGGTATTCCGTCATGGCGGCCATCCGGTAAAGCTCTCCTGTGGGATAGTAGGCAGACAGGGCATCAGCAAGCCATATGTGGTTTTTTCCCATGATAGCGATAGAATCCGGCCTGGTGTTGGTTGCCAGTGAGCGCAGGTTGAATTCACTTTCCCGCAGGAAATCCCCGGCCAGGATATGGAGCTCATAGGCAAATACGCCTAAATCTGTATCACGGACTAAGTGAATCTGCGGAAGCGCATCATCTTTCATAGTGACCGGTGCCATTTATAGATTCCTCCCATCTGCCGGCGGCTGCCCTCCGGCAATCTTGCCGACGATCTCCGGCCCGGTCTCGTAAATCTGCATGAGCCGCTTTGCTGTTCCGCATGGCTGCGCTGCACCGCTGGTCCAGAGCCGGACCGTGGAAGGGGCGACGTTCATCAGAAGCGCAAAGCCTTTCTCGTTCATATCCAGTTTTTCCATCAGGGCCTTAACCATGTCGGGGCCATAGTCCGGACACCGGGCAGCTTCAGCAATCATCTGTAAAGCGGTGTTCTCTGTGTTCATCATTTCTAAAATCCTCCTGTCAAATTGAAATAGCCGCCTGTTTCTGGCGGCATTGTTGTTGATGGTCTTTCATTTTCTTCGTAACATGGAGCAGCATTTCGTTGTAGTCCTTTCCTATACGGGGCGGGTTGATCCCCACCCGGATATGTTTGAACCGCTGATCTTCATGGAGCATTGCCTTGATCCTCCTGGCATTTTTAAGGCCTCCAAGGTCATTGTCCATGTAGAGGCTGACGCGCCGGATTTCCGGGTGGCGTTTCAAAAATGCAGTCAGCGCCACATGGGAAGTGCCGCCCAAAGACAGCCGGTAGCCGTCCCATTTCCAGCCTTTCAATTCCTGCAGCGTGGCATGGGAAAGGGCGTCAATGGGTGCCTCAAAGACCGCCACATGGCGGCTGCCCGGATTCCTCGGTGGATAGCAGAAGCTGTATTCCTTGTCGCTGCCGTAAACATCTTTTCTGAGATTGCCGGTAATGCTCCGCATACAGGCAAACTTCGCTTTGCCGGCTTCATCCTTTCCCACAAACACACAGACCGGCTCGCCATGATACCGTGCCTCATAGAACAGCCCTTTCCGGAAACACCGGCCAATCACATCAGAGCTGATCCCGCGCCGCTGTAAATAGGAAACAGCAGAGGTAGCACACCGTCTGGCCCAGGGGAGAGAAAAAGGTTTCTTCTCCGGTTCTTTCTGCACATGGGCTTTTTCTGTTGCACTCCGATAGGCCGGTGCCTGCTGGATTTCTCTGCCTACCAGCGTATGGACCGCATCCACCAGCCCATAGCCCCGAATCTGGATCAGATAATCCAGGGCGTTGATACTCCGGCCTCGGCTGTTCCAGTACCAGTACCTTTTCCCGGTTACATAGACCAGGCTGTCATGTTCCTTGTGCCGGTAATTGGGCCCGTCCCGTTTCAGTACCCCAGGCTCATGGAACTGCAGGTATGCGAAAAGGTCCGCCTCCCGTGCTGCCTGAATCTGTTCTTTGGTTACGCCGGGCATCGTGCCGGCACAGAATTTCTTTTCATCGTGCCCCGCCTCCTTTCCGTGATGAAAAAAGACGCCCAGAGGCGCCTAACAGCCGTACAGGTCATGGTTGACCTCGGCACGGTAATAACTGTCCATTGTTGCCGGGGCATTATACAGCGCCGCCAGCAAATATGCCTTGATATTTCCGACTTTTGTAGTGTTCTTGTCAATACAGTCAAAGACATACTCCAGGTGGCCGGAATTGATCTTCAGGAAACGGCCCTTTACTACCTCCCTGGGAAAATCATCCCCGGCGATACGGATAAAGGGGCGTTTGGATAAAACCACTTCAAGCATAAGCTCCACGGTCTCGTCTAAGCGTTCTTTCCCATACCGGGAGACCATACAGTCATACTCAATATTTTCTTTGATGATTTTGCTGTATGCGTCTATCAATCCAATCCGATCCATCCCATCCGGGCGGCCTGCCGCCTCCGGCTCTGCTGGATAGATTGATTGATGGGTTCTTGATATATCCGTTTTTGATTTTTTAGTTCTTTGTGGATTAGTATTTAATTGTGCGGGATTTTCCTGTCCTGGTTCCACCTGTTCAGGTTTTGCCTGTCCTGGATTTACCTGTCTTGGATTTTCCCGTTTAGGTGGAAACGTCTGTTTTTCAGCGTTTACAGGCTTTTCATGGATGGTATATTCAATATCTCCGAGCTGCCCGTTCTCATAGCGGAGGCGCTGCCTGGTGAGATACCCGTGCCGCTCCAGCTCCTTCAGGGCGGTAGTGATCGAATCCACACCGTCCTTACAGATATGGGCGAGTCCCTTTGTGGTATAATCCCAATCTTCCGGCAGCGACAGCATGAGGGAGAGAAGCCCCTTTGCCTTTAAGGACAGTTCCGTATTGCGCAGATGGTGGTTGCACATGATCGTGAAGTCCTTCGTTTTTTCTACCCGGAATACAGCCATTTCACAGCCTCCTTTCTCCGGTTATTTCCGTTACAAGGCGCGGTCCCTGCGGTCATAGTGGAGGTGCCCGCCTGAAACCTTCGCATGGTTTTTCAGTTTGACTTCGCCCCGTTCCTGGCTGTCTAAGAATTTCTGATAGCCGGCATCCGTCAGGAACAGGCGCATCTTATCGCCCCTGTCACCCACAGGGGAATCATAAGACAGCACATCAAAGACGATCATGTGCCTTACCTCCGGGTCAAAGCGTTCCAGCGCCATGATGTCATGCCCCTTCAATTTCTCTGCGCCGGATTGCTGCCTGGCCTCGGCAATCTTTTCCCCGATCGTCCGGGGCGGGTAGGGCAGACGGTAATTCTTCTGAATATCCCACACGATGTCCATACACTCGGCATCCGTCAGGACGCGCAACTTTGCCATCAGATTTTCCGCTGCCTTCCGCTGTTCGGGATTCTTTGTGTACCGGGCGGTCATGTAAAGCTCGTTCAGGATTTTGGATTGATAGTCACCTTCAACCTGAAACAGCAGCCGTCTTTCCATTTCGTTTAATTCCATGTGAATCTCCTTTCTCCTGAAAATGGGTATGAAAAAGGGCGCCCACCTGTAAAAGTGAAACGCCCACGGCAATCAGCGATCCGGCAATACCGGACCGCTGGCACTATTAAATTTTGTCGTTAATGAAACAACCTCCTTTTTTCGATGATTTTCTCGTCACATTTCAACTTGGAAAAGGAATTGAATAAATGACGGCAAACGCTCAAACCCCTTGAAAATAAAGGCTTTTTCCGTTTGTCGTTATTATACCGTAACGGCAATGGCACATCACGAATATCGACACCACGAATTTTCACGCAGCCTGTGCCCACATCCCAAAAGCGCGCAAGAAGATTGGCAATGGTCGACTTTCCTCCGCCAGACGGACCAACGAGGGCAGTCATCGTGCGCGGCGGCATGGCAAAGGAAATGTCGTGGAGCACATCGTTTTTTCCGTCATAGCTGAACGACACATTCTCGAAAACGATTTCGTCGCCAACCGTCGTTTCTGGCAGATGCGCTGTGCCAGTGTCAGGGAGTTCCGTTTCCACAAGCACGTCGCAGGTGCGATCGAGCGCAGCATTCATGACGGTGAGACGGGTGGCTTCGCCGTAGAGCGCTTTGAGTGGACCGAAAAGATCGAAGACAAAGAGCAGCACGCCGAGCAAATATGCGAGCGAAAGCGCGCCTGTCTGCTCCAAATAAACAGCCAGTCCAAAAATCGCCGCAATGCCTGCGCCGTAGAGAATGGAAAGTCCCGTCGTCCACGGCGTCATGCGACGCTCGAAAGCGGCATTGACATCGCGAGAACGCGCAAAGTTTTCTGTGAGCGCCGCCGACTGTGCGCCGAGCAGATTGTAGCTCTTGATCACACCGATGCCCTCTACAAATGAGAGCACGGCATCGGTCAATCGCTCGCCCTGCTCCTGACGCGCTGCCGCTTCCTTGAACGAAACAGCGTTCATGCGCCGCGCCACGACGTTCGCCAGAAGCGTCACTGCAAGCGCGATGAGCCCGAGCCGCCAATCCAGCCAAAACATGAAGACCATCAGGACACCAGCGCTGAGCAGATAGCTCATCATATTGGCGATGGTACTCATGGCAACCTCTTCAACGAAAACCATATCGCTTGAGAGCACCGAGCTAATCTTGCCGATGTTTCCGGCAGTGAAATAGCCCATCGGCAAGCGCCGCAGATGATCCGCAAGCGCAATCCGCTGATCGGCAAAGATCATATAGCCAGCCGCGCTCTGCAGCCGATCGCTGGCATAATGAACGACGGCTTGCAGCACAACCACACAGACAAGTATGCCGCCCACGGCAAGACAGCGTGCACCACTCATCGTGCCAGATGCAAAACCAGCAAGCACGAGAAAAGCAAAAAAGATCGGCATTTTCGAAAGGATCTGCTCCACAAAAGCGCAGACAAAGGCCAGCTGAATACGTTTTTTGTAGCGGCCGGAAAGCCGCAGCATGCGAGATATGAGTGCAAACATCAACCTTCCTCCTCTCCGTCGCGAATCCTCCAGTCACCGCTTTCACTGGCGGCACGCCAGAGCTTTTGATATTCTGCACAGCTGGCGAACAATTCGTCGTGCGTGCCACGCCCGGCGATCCGCCCGTGATCCATGACAACGATCTGGTCGGCGTTTGCTACCTGCGGTAGCTTGTGGGCGATGACGATCAACGTCTTATCACGCGTCAGTTCAGCGATGGCGGCTTCCATCTTCTCCTCATTCTCAGGATCGGCATAAGCGGTCGCTTCGTCGAGAACGACGATCGGCGCATCCTTGAGAATGGCGCGAGCGAGCGAAATCCGCTGGCGCTGACCGCCGCTGAGCATCTTCCCCGCGTCACCGGCCGGCGTGTGGATGCCCTGCGGCAATCGCGCGAGGAATTCTGTACACTGTGCTTTATCAGCAGCAGCGCGCACCTCATCCTCTGTCGCATCCGGACGACCGAGGCGAATATTCTCAAGCAGCGAGGTATTAAAAAGATATTGATCCTGCGCCACGTAGGAAATATGGTTGTTCAACGCCTCCAGGCTCATCTCACGCAGATCCTGCCCGCCAATGGTGATCGCACCATCTGCCACATCATAATAATGAACAAGCAGCATCGCCAGCGTTGATTTGCCGCTGCCGCTTTCGCCGACAAGCGCCGTTTTCTCTCCGGCGCGAGCAGTAAAGGAAATATCCTGGAGCACCGGCTCGCTCACCGTCTGTGGCTGTCTGTCCGGCCCGGGCACGGTCTTGTAATAGGCAAAAGATACGTGCGCAAAACACACGCTGTCGTCTTCGCCGTGGAATTCATCCTCTGTCTGCGCAAGCGGCGCCGCCTCCAGCACCTGCTCAAGCGCAGCGATCTTGTAATTCAGCTGCGGCAGCGTCGGCAGAAAGCTGAGGGATTTCAACAGCGGCGTACCGATCGAAAGCGCCAGACAGAGCGTGAGGATGAGATCAGCGAGCGTCGACCAACCACGGAGCACAAACCAACTCCCCACAGGTAGCGTGAGAATGATCGTACACGGCAACAAGCTTGAATACATCGCCATCCATGGCCAGGCAGCTTTATACCAGGCCAGCGTATAATCGCGATAAGCAAGCACATCGTCGCGCAGACGCGCATAAGAATCGGCGTCGCGATTAAACACCTTGACAACCTCCATGCCGTTGACGTACTCGATGATCGTATTGTTCATCTTTTGCCCTGCCGCATAATACGGCCCCATTTTCTGCATACCGACAGCATACATTGTCTTCATTGCCCACAGAGAAAGCGGGATCGATGCCAGCGACAGCAGCGCCAGCTTCCAGTCGACAACAAAGAGCGCAAGGATCACCGCTACCGGGATCATGAGATTCGCCACGCCTTCCGGCAGCGAATGGGCGAGAAGCACCTCGAGGCTGTCGACGTCATCGACGAAGAGTTTCTTCACCGTCCCGGTACCCTTGTCTTGAATGACGCCGAGGGGCAGATTCTCAAACTTTTTCTGCAGCGACGTGCGCAGGCGCAGCAGCGTACCGTAGGCTGCATTGTGGGAAACATTCAGTCCCCAGCCGTAGAGCAGCGCCTGCGCCACCAGGCAGAGGAGCACGCCCGCTGCGCGACTTGTCACCAATTCTGTCGTCACAGTGCTCCCGCTCACGAGCGGCTCGATGATCTGATAGGCCAACACGAATGGCAGCACGCCGCAGAGCACGCTCAGAAGCACAATGCCCGTCGCCGCATAGAGGCCGCGCTTATGCGGCCCCGCATAGAGGAATACTTTTTCAAACATGATGGTCACCTTCCAGTGAAAAATATTTTTCTGCGATCGTTGCCAAAAGCGTCGGCGTGAGCGCTTCGTTCGTCACAGCACCACCGGCATCGAGCTGCACGATCTGACTGGCAGTGCGCGCGATAAATTCAAAATCATGGCTCACGACAAAAACGATGACCCCCGCACGCGCAATTTTTTCAATGAGCGCACTCACGCGCACCATCGAATCATAATCCAAGCCACTCGTCGGTTCGTCGAAAACGATCAGCGGGCTTTCTGCTACGATCGCCGCGCCAATCGTCACGCGCTGTTTCTGGCCACCGCTGAGCGCTGCCGGATGCACCGCGCGATAGTCGCTGAGCCCGAGCTCTGCGAGCACGCGCTCGATTTTTTCCGAAACATCGTCCCGATGGCCGAGCGATAGCTCTTCTTCGACGCTCGCTGCAAAAAGCTGGTAGTCGGTGTCCTGGAGCACAAGATAAGAGAGCGCGCGGCGCTGGCGCATAGAGAGCGCCTCGCCATCAAAGAGAATACGCCCATGCTGTTCTTTCAAAAGACCTGTGATAAGCGATAGCAACGTCGTTTTGCCCGCGCCATTGTGACCGATCACGCCGACGACCTCGCCGCTGCGCGCTTCGAAACTGATACGTGAAAGCACCGGCGGGCCGCCTTTGTAGGCAAAGCCCAGCGATTCTACCGCAAGCGTGTGCCGAGCAGCGGTATTGGAATTTTTCTGTGTGCGGACAGTTTCACGTTCAGGATAGACTGTGCGCAAGCCCATCTGCACACGCTCCGCCTCCGAAAGCGCAGAGAATGCTTCGCGCGAAAAAGTGCGAGTAATGCGCCCATCCTGGATCAGATAAGCGCAATCAATGAGATCACGCAGATAATAGAAACGGTGCTCCACGATGATGAGCGTCACACCAGCGCGCTTGAGTTCAGCCATCATCAGCGCCAGCCGATGCGTCGCCGCATGATCCAGATTGGCCGACGGCTCATCGAAAATGACAACGCGCGGCTGCATCGCGTAAACCGAACCGATCGCGATCTGCTGCTTCTCGCCACTCGAGAGTGAAAAAATGCTGCGCCCGAGAAAATTTTCCAGCGAAAGCGTGCGCACCGCATTTGCCACGCGCGCCACCGTTTTTTCTCGAGTCAGCCCGAGATTTTCGCAGCCGAACGCAAGCTCACGCGTCGTGTCGGTCATGAAAAACTGGGAGCGCGGATCCTGAAACACCGTGCCCACGCGTCCAGCCAACTCCGATGGTGTTTTCTCGAGCAACGATTCGCCATCCAACTCGAGCGTACCGTGGATCTCGCCAGGATAGAAATGTGGAATGAGCCCGTTCAACGAACGGATGAGCGTCGTCTTGCCACAGCCGCTGCGTCCAGTCAGAAGCACGCATTCGCCATCTGCGATCTCAAGATCGATGCTCCGAAGTGTTGGTCGCTCCCGCTCCTCGTAGCGAAACGAAAAATCTTTGAAAACGATCATCCCTATACCCTCCAAATCCCCCAGGGGATCTTCTCTGCCAGCTTCGCTGGCATTCACCTTACCACAAGCTCACCCAACGCGCTCCGGTCGCAAAGCACAAGCGCCGCGAAAAACGCCATACCGAACGCGATCGCCAGCCAGTCACCAGTGCCCATTCGCACCTCGTTCAGCGCTTCGCGGCGCGTGTCCAGCTCGAGTCCGCGTGTCGTGCCCGAAGCAGCAAGCTCGTCGGTCACTTTGAGACAGCGCATGAGAAGCGGCACGAGAATATATTCCACTGTGCGCACCGGATGCACGATCCGCTTCAGATACGTGTCGCTGATGCCGCGAATTGCCATTGCGTTTTTGATCTGTCGGTATTCGATCCCCAGCGTTGGAATGTAGCGAAACATCACCACCAGCGGAATCGTCACCGCCTGCGGCATGTACATACGCTGCATCGCCACCGTGAGATCATCCATCGGCGTCGTGGCGAGGATCCAAAAGCCAAGCCCGGCAATGGGAATAATCTTCAGCACCGTCACGCCGAACACGCTCATGATCACACTGAAGATCGGTATCTGTACCCACGTGAGAAAAGCGCAGAGAATATCCACCGCCACAAAAGCCGCAAGCATCTTCGCCGCTGTACGCGGCCTGCTGCCGCCAGCGATAAAAATGGCAACGCCCGAAACCAAAGCCAGGCTCGTGAGTTCACCGTTGACAAAATAGCTGACACATCCCAGAAAGATCAGCAGCAAAAATTTCGTGCGCGGATCCAGTCGTGCCGTGCCCTTAAATGGCCGCGCCGTGATGCACGCTTCTAAAGAACCATTCATCGTGCGCTCACTTTTTTATCGATACGAGCCCGGCTTTGATGAAATGCTTTTTCAGCACACGCTGACCGATCGTCGCGCCAATAAATCCACAGATTAATCCAACAACCACGATAACCACCGGCATCACACCAGCGGTCACGCCAAACAGACTGTCAATAAATTCCTGCGAAATCCCGTTGCCAAGCATGACATCCGTAAAGGCTTCTTTCATGAAAACGAATGGGAAAAGATAGCCCAACTGGAAAAATCCACTGAAAACAGCGAAAGCAATCTTCATTGCTCCCATCGTGATCTTTCCACCACGCAGGACAAGCAAATCACAGACCACGCCACCGATAATGAAGAGCAGCGAAACCACCCAAAAACAACCAACGAGCATCAGCAATATCCCCTGGATCACGCTCGAGATCGTAAAAATACCACGCTTTGGCACCTTCGCGAGCAAAAGCATCATCGGGATACCATTCACGATCGCCACGCCAGACGGATAACAAATATTCGTCACTGGACCAGCCACACTCATCACCGTACTGATGATCATACAGATGACCCACATCAACGCCGAGAGCACACCAATAAGAATGAAATCCTTGGTATTCAATTTTTGATTCATAAAAAATTCTCCCTTCAATAAATATAAATAGCGGTGAGATAAGGTTATCCTTATCTCACCGCTAATGTTAGCATATGCTTCTTTTCTGCTCGACCCAAATCCCGTCGATTTTGACCCAAAAACGATCAGGAATCGCGTCCGTTCGAATGACTCGCGCGATACTCCCGCGGCGCCACACCGAACCTTTTTTTGAACGCCGCAGCAAAATTGCTCGCTTTGCCATAGCCGACGAGCGCCGCGATCTCGCCAACATTTTTCTCATTTTCCAAAAGCAGTCGCGCGCCCGTCTCGAGCCGTTCGGCGATCACATATTGATGCAACGACTGACCATAGATCGCTGAAAATCCACGCGACAATTTTGCCGCGCTGATGTGCACCTGTCGCGCCAGCTCTCCACAACTCGGCGCATAAGCGATGGCTGCATCGATGATGTGTTTTGCTTCGCGGATGGCTGCACGTTCTGTGCGCGAGAGCGTCGGCGCGCGAAACGCCGCGCAGTCGTCTGTGATCGCAGCACCCAAGATGACGGTGAAAAGCTCTGACAGCTTGCCGTCGAGGAAGAGCTGCGCCAGCCCGCCAGGATAGTTTTCTGCGTCGCCAAGTTCTGCGAGCACACGCGCCATCTGCGGCGAAAGTGACACGTGGAGTACGTCCTCCGTCACTTTCCGTTCCAGCCGCGCCGCCGTCAGACCGCCCAGATAATCGTCGGTCAGCGCTGTGAATATTTTTCGCGGCACCTTCACCGTGCGAAAATCATACGTAGCATTCTGAGCATAACGAATCGATTCAAAACCGCCATGTCCGGTATAAACGCAAGCCTCTTGCTTTTCCATTGTAATACTCTTGCGTGAGTCAAGATCTTCCCAGAAGATGCCGTCACCCAAACAAAAAATCATCCACACATAATCGCCACTCGTCACGCCCTGCACACGAACATCTTCGTCTGTACAAAGCTGTAAATCTGAGACAATAATCCCCTGTCCACTCACAGCCTGCGCAATACGTCCACTGCCAAATGTTTCAGGCACCAACTGCTCAAACGTCTGTACAGCGCCACTCGTCATTTCACTGTACCATTCTTCTAAATAAGCCTGCTTATCCGTCATCGGTGCACCGCCTTTCGTTATCCGCCGCTAATTCCAGAGTAGCACAATGAGCATATTTTTGCAACGAATATCAGCAGCTTTATTGTCCTGCTTCCAGGCAAAAAAGCACCCCTCGCATTCAGCGAAGGGTGCAGATCGATTAGCCTAAAATCTTCTTCAGATCTTCTTCCGGTGTGGAGATTGGTGAAATGTTGTAGTTTTCCACGAGGAAGTTCAGCACGTTTGGCGAAACGAAAGCTGGGAGCGTTGGCCCGAGGTAGATATTTTTGATGCCGAGATAGAGCAGGGTCAGCAGGATGCAGACGGCTTTCTGCTCGTACCAGGAGAGCACCATCGAGAGCGGCAGATCGTTCACGCCGCAGCCGAATGCTTCTGCGAGCGCGACTGCGACCTGGATGGCGCTGTAGGCGTCGTTGCACTGGCCCATATCCATGAGACGTGGCAAGCCGGCGACGGTGCCGAGATCGAGATCGTTGAAGCGATATTTCCCGCAGGCGAGGGTGAGCACAACGCTGTCTGCAGGCGTTTGTTTGACAAATTCGGTGTAATAGTTGCGTCCAGGTTTTGCGCCGTCGCAGCCGCCGACGAGGAAGAAGTGATTGATCTCACCACGCTTCACAGCGTCGACCACCTGTCCGGCGACGGAAAGCACGGTGCCATGACCAAAACCGGTGGTCACGCGGTCACCGCCGTTGATGCCGGTGAAATGCTGATCCTCTGCATAGCCGCCGAGCGCCAACGCTTTTTCGATGACTGGCGTGAAATCCTTGTCATCGCCGATGTGTACGGCGTCTGGATAGGAGACAACTTCTGTGGTGAAAACGCGGTCGCTGTAGCTGCCGCGCGTTGGCATGAGACAGTTGGTGGTGTAAAGGATCGGCGCTGGGATACCGTCAAATTCCTTCTGCTGATTCTGCCATGCGGTGCCGAAATTGCCCTTGAGATGTGGATATTTTTTAAGCTCCGGATAAGCGTGGGCTGGCAGCATTTCGCCGTGGGTGTAGATATTCACGCCCTTTTCCTTTGTCTGCTCAAGCAGCTGTTTGAGGTCGTAAAGATCGTGACCGGTGACAACGATGAACGGCCCTTTTTCAACGGTGAGCGTAACCTCGGTTGGTTCTGGTGTGCCGTAGGTTTCAGTGTTGGCGCGATCGAGCAGCGCCATGCAGGTGAGGTTGACTTCGCCAACTTCGAGCACGATCGGCAGAAGTTCGTTCATGCCAAATTCGTCGTTGCCGATGGCAGCGAGGGCTTTATAGAAAAATTCCTGCATGCCGGCGTCGGTATAGCCGAGAACATGCACGTGATAAGCATACGCCGCCATGCCCTTGATGCCGAAAAGGATCAGCGATTTCAACGAGCGAATGTCCTCGTCGCCGTTCCAGACCTTCTGCATGTCGTAATCAGGAATCTCTGCGCCGCCGAGCTGCGCTTTCTCTGCGCGGGTACGATCTATGATCACCTGAATGGTGTCGTCGTTGAAGCTGACATTTGTGACGGTGGTGAAAAGCCCATCGAGAATGAGCTGATGAGTGGTTTCTGAGACGGCGGACGGATTTTTTTCAGCAGCCTGGGCGAGCGCGATCAGCGCACCGACGAGACCGTCCTGATGATCGGCGGTTTCTGCGCGTTTGCCGCAAACGCCAGCCTTCCCCATGCAACCCTTGCCGCCTGCAGTCTGTTCACATTGAAAACAAAACATAATAAATCTCCTTTCTCTTTGTACAAATCCTTTAAGTTCTATCCAAAATCCGCCCATCGGCGGAGATGGTGACAACCTGCCATGGAATCAGCTTGCCGCTCTTGGCGAGCGCCTGCTTCACAGCGTGCTCGATGCCGCCGCAGCAAGGAACCTCCATGCGCGTAACGGTGATCGATCTGATGTCGTTCTGAGCGATGATCTGCGCAAGCTTTTCGCTGTAATCGACTGCGTCGAGTTTTGGGCAGCCGATGAGCGTGACGTGGCCGCGGATAAATTCCTGATGGAAATTTCCATAGGCGTATGCCGTGCAGTCTGCAGCGATGAGCAGCTTTGCGCCGTCAAAAAACGGTGCGTTTGCAGGAACGAGTTTGATCTGCACCGGCCACTGACGCAGCTCAGAAGGAGCAGCCATCGTCACCTGCGCAGCAGACGACTGTGGCTCGGCGATCGTCTTCGCCTGCTCGCCCGGGCATCCGCAGGCCCGTGCTTTTTTCTCAGCTTGCGCCGCCTTCACAGCAGCTTCGTTGTACGCCGGCGCTTCGCGTTCTTCAAAGGTGATCGCGCCGGTTGGGCAATTCGGCAGACAATCGCCGAGCCCGTCGCAATAATCCTCGCGCGTGAGCACCGCCTTGCCATTCACCATATCAATGGCGCCTTCGTGGCAGGCCGTCGCGCACGCTCCGCAGCCGTTGCATTTTTCCTGATCGATCTTAATGATGCGTCTGATCATTTTTCATTCTCCTCTGTCATTTTCTGATCCTGTTCTTGATTTCCTGGTCCCAGTATAATACGATGGAGAGAGACTTGCTGTTGTATTTCCAACAAGGAAGGAAATTCCATGAAAAAAGATCATTTGCTTCAACTGCAGCAGACCGCGCTCTTTCGCGGCGTCGACGCCGACAACATCGCCAGCATGCTCGACTGTCTGCAAGCTCAGACCCGCACCTACAAAAAAGGCGAAGCCGTTTTCCGTCAGGGCGAGCAGCTTTCGCAGATTGCCGTCGTGCTTGAAGGAAAGCTGCACATCCAGAGCGACGACTACTGGGGCAACCACACCATCATCGCCGACCTCGCGCCAGGCGATCTCTTCGGCGAAGCCTACGTTGCGCCCACAAGCGGACCAATGCTGGCAGATGTCGTCTGCATTAGCGACAGCGTTGTCGCGCTCTTTCAGGCGCGGCGCATGCTCACCGTCTGCACCAACGCCTGCCCCTTCCACAGCCTCGTCGTGCAAAATCTGTTCTATGTCCTCGCCGACAAAAATCGCACCCTCATGCAAAAACTCAGTCTGCTCGCCACCCGCACCACCCGCGCCAAGCTCACCAGCTATCTCACCGCCGAAAGCGTGCGCGCCGGATCGAGTAGCTTTTCCATCCCCTTCAATCGCCAGCAGCTCGCCGACTATCTCTCCGTTGACCGCAGCGCCATGAGCGCCGAGCTCTCGAAAATGCGCGACGAAGGACTGCTCGAATTCGACCGCGACCGCTTCACACTCTATCATTAGCAACAACAGCCAATCCTTTTTATTTTCTAACATTTTCTAACAATCGTTGTCTCTTTTCTAACATTCTATTATAATTGTTAGAAAGAGGTGAGAAAAATGATCGAAAACCAGTATACCGAATTCAAGCGCGAATATAAGGACGATATCAAATATGCCGTTCTGGCTTTCGCCAATACCAACGGCGGCACCATCTATATCGGATTGGAAGACGACGGACACGTCCTTGGCATCGCAAATATCGATGACACCATGCTCAGACTCACAAACATGATTCGAGACAGCATCCGTCCTGACGTCACCATGTTCACCCACTGCACCGTCGAAACCATGGAGGGACAATCTATTATCACGCTCACCGTCCAACGTGGCACAGCACGGCCTTATTATTTACAAGGTAAAGGTATTCGGCCAGAGGGGGTCTATGTCCGTCAGGGCGCTTCTTCCGTACCAGCTTCTGAAACAGCGATCCTTGACATGATTCGTGATACCGCCGGCGACTGCTTTGAAGATGCGCGTTCTCTCAATCAACAACTGACCTTTTCTTACACCGAGCATTATTTTAATAATAGAAACGTCGATTTAGGCGAATCACAGATGCGCAGCCTGAAGATGATCGGTGCTGATGGCACCTTTTCAAACCTTGGCATGCTGCTCTCTGATCAATGTGTGCCAACCATCAAACTCGCGGTATTTGAGGGCAGCAAGAAAAGCATCTTCCGCGACCGTCAAGAGCTCTCCGGCTCGCTGCTCGCACAACTAGAAGATGCCTACGCTTATCTGGATCGTTTCAACAAGACCCACGCCGTCATTTCCGGCCTCTATCGCATCGACAAGCGAGATTATCCGCCAGAAGCGCTGCGTGAAGCATTGCTCAACGCCATCATCCACCGCGATTACGCTTTGGCCGCGCCCACACTCATCAGCATTTTTGATGACCGCGTTGAAATGGTGAACGTCGGTGGACTCATGCGCGGCATTTCATACAACGACATCATGCTTGGCGTTTCTGCATTACGCAATCAACATCTGGCGAATATCTTTTACCGACTGCACCTCATCGAGGCGTATGGCACAGGAATGCTAAAGATCAACGAATGCTACGCTGAACATCCAGTAAAACCTACGATCGAAATCTCCGATCATGCGTTCAAGATCACCCTGCCGAACATCAACTTCGCGTCCAGGCAGCCTCATTCCCAGCCAGAACCAAACCCTAACGAAGATCGCACACAGCAACTTCTCGCACTGCTCCAGAACGGACGCACCATTGCCCGTAAAGATGTCGAAGCAGCGCTCGGCATCTCTCAATCCAGCGCTATTAACCTCCTGCGCCAATTAGTCGATCAAGGTATTTTGGCGCGCATCGGCAACGGACGCAGCAGCCGCTATAAACGAAGCGACAAAAACAGCTGACCGCTTCACACTCTATCATTAGAAAGGAATTTCACCATGCACAATCATTTTTGCAAACACCCGCTCTGGGAAGTCACCCAAACCCTCGCCGCCGTCGCCCAGGGCCGCCGTCGCCCAGGGCCGCCAACCCGCTGACACCGTCATCCGCGGCGGCACGCTCGTCAACGTCTGCACCGCCGAGTTCCAGGAAAACATCGACATCGCCATCGCCGAAGGACGCATCGCCCTCGTCGGCGACGCCACAGCCTGCATCGGCCCAGACACCGAGATCATCGACGCCAGCGGCCTCTACATGTCGCCAGGTTTTCTCGACGGTCACATCCACATCGAATCCTCCATGCTCTCCGTCGGCGAATACGCCAAAGCCGTCGTGCCCCACGGCACCGTCGGCATCTATCCCGATCCCCACGAGATCTGCAACGTGCTCGGTCTCGACGGCGTGCGCTGCATGATCGACGACGCAAAGCGCACACCGCTCAAATGTATGTTCGTCACCCCGTCCTGCGTGCCAGCCGTGCCAGGATTTGAAGACACCGGCAGCTTCGTCGGACCGGAAGACGTCGCCCGCACCATGCAGTGGGACGAGATCGTGGGCCTCGGCGAAATGATGAACTTCCCAGGCATCCTCGCTAGCGATGACCACGCCCACGGAATCGTCGACGCCACCCTCGCCGCAGACAAAGTCGTCACCGGCCACTACTCCCTGCCAGAAACCGGCGCCGGGCTGAACGCCTATGCCGCCAGCGGCATCCGCTGCTGCCATGAATCCACCCGTCCCGAAGACGTCATCGCCAAAATGCGTCTCGGCATGTACGCTCAGCTGCGCATGGGCAGCGCCTGGCAGGATCTGCCAGTGATCGCCAAAGCCCTCACCGAAACCGGCATCGGCGGTCGCTTCGCCTGCCTCGTCAGCGACGACACCCATCCAAATACCCTCGTCAGCCACGGCCACATGGACTACATCCTGCGCGTCGCCGTCGAAAACGGCATCGATCCGATCACCGCCATCCGCATGGCCACCATCAACACCGCCCAGTGCTACCGCATGGATCAGGATCTCGGCGCCATCGCTCCGGGAAAATGCGCCGACATCGTCCTGCTGAAGGATCTTGAACATTTCAACGTCGTTCGCACCATCATCGACGGCGAAACCGTCGCCATCGACGGAAAAATGACCCGCGAACTCGCCCCATACACCTACCCTGACTGGGCACGAGAGAGCGTCCATCTGAAAGACACCGTCACCGCCGACACCTTCAGGATCGCCGCGCCGGAAAACCGCGACCGCGTCACCATCCGCGCCATCGAAGTCATTCCTGCGCGCGTCGGCGACATCGAGCGCTTCGTCGAGCTCGCCGTCGCGGGCGGCCATCTCGAAAGCGACACCCAGCAGGACGTGCTCAAAACCGTCGTCCTCGAACGCCACCACGCCACCGGCACAAAAGGCGTCGGCTTCGTCAAAGGCTTCGGCATCAAACGCGGCGCCATGGCCTCCACCGTTGCCCACGACGCACACAATCTGCTCGTCGTCGGCACAAACGACGACGACATGTCCCTCGCCGCCAACACCCTCATCAATTGCGGCGGCGGCATGGTCGCAGTCGCCGATGGAAAAGTGCTCGGCCTCGCCAAGCTCCCGATCGCCGGTCTCATGAACGACGAATCCGCCGAAGAAATGGCAGCAGACGTCGCCAGCCTCGAAGAAGCCTGGAAAACCATCGGCTGCAGCATGCCATCGCCATTCATGACCATGGCCCTCGTCCCCCTCGCCTGCCTGCCAGACCTGCGCCTCACCAACCGCGGCCTCGTCGACTGCCGCACCTTCCAATTCGTGCCGCTCGTCGTCGAAGAATGAGCACCCCCGTCGCCATAAAATCCCACAAAAAAACAGCGAGATCGCAAAATCTCGCTGTTTTTCTTTTGTACCAAAACGATCAACGATCGTTCCAATCCTTATCGAGCAGATCCGTCCAGTTTTCTACCTTGTTGCCATCCTCCGTGATCCACTCGTATTCGTGGCCGTTCGTGGCTTCCTGCATATCGGCGTAGAACCATGCACTTTCTGGGTTGTCTGGCCAGGTCTTCATCTCGTTTTCTGGCAGCAGATGATCGGCATCCGGCACACGACCAAGGGTGCGGTTCACAATCGCGCAGGCTTCGGCACGGGTGATGTTGTTATTCGGACGAACGGTGCCGTCTTCATACCCGCCGATCAGGCCAAGGTTCACAGCATCCATGATCGCACCAGCGAACCATTCGCTGCCAGTCACATCGGTGAACGTTCCTGGTTCGTAGGTCGCGCCGGTTTCTTCAAAGAAGCGCGTTGCGATGGCTGCAAATTCTGCACGGGTGATGGAAGCATTTGGACGGAAGGTGCCATCTTCATAGCCCTTGAGAATGCCCATGCTTGCCAGGGTGGAAACAGTCTGGTTGTACCAGCTGTCGGAGGTCACATCGCTAAAGTTGTTACGGGTGGTGTCGTAATCTTCGCGTACATCGTCTTTCAGCAGACGATAGAAGATCGTCGCAACTTCAGCGCGCGTTATCTGTTTCTGAGGCATCACTGTGCCATCTTCATATCCGACCACATAGGAAAAATGATCCACTGTGTTCAGATCATCTGGTAGATCAACGTCCGGCACTTCTGGTTCGTCAGGCGTATCCGGTTCATCAGGATCCGGCGTTGGGTCTGGATCTGGTGTTGGATCCGGGATATATGGTGGGTCCTCTTCCTCAGTTTCCCAGACAAGCACGTATGGCGAGAAATCACCAGGTGCTACTTCAAATTTGAGACCATACTCAGTTCTTTCCGGTGTGATCGTCTCGATCGTCGCAGAATTTACATCTTCTACTTCAAAGCCAGATTTTTCTCCATCACGGTGCAAGCCCTTAAAATGTAGGATCGTAAATTCGGTATCATCGTTTACATTTTCAGTTGGAATGCCCCAATAGATCGCTACAGGATTGTTTGCTTTGATCCAGGCATTGCCATTGTTTGCATCGACAAGATCGAGATATTTGTACTCATAGTTGCGGTTTGTACTTGAACCCAGCTCGTTATCTACAGCAGCTTTCAATGCTTCTGTACGCTTCACGCCATCAGACTCAATGATTTCATCGAAAAGCAGAGATGGTTTCGCATCATCTGGAATTGTCACGCCTTCAAGGCCATTCAACGTGTAGGTCGTATTGGCAGGAACGACAGCCGTCGCTGAACCGGCAGCAACAGCACTCGTTGGCGCAGAACCTTCAACCACATCACTCGTTGGGTCATCTGCTTCAACAGCGCGCACTGTTAATGTACCTGTGCCTGTAGCGACAGCATATTTTGTATCATCGACCGCCGTTGCAACAACAGAACTCATGTCAACTTCGCCTGTGTACAATGCCACTGTATATGTATTGAATACATCTCCGATATTGTTAATCTCAAATGCATCACTCAGCGTCGTTTCGCCAGTCTTGTTATTCGTGTACGTCACACGCACAGGGTCTTGTCCAGCGCCCTCTGCAAAATGATAAAAACCATTTCCGTCCGCAACAACGGTCCAAGATTTATCCCCATCACTGAATACCATACCCGTTGCATCGTCTACTCCAGTAATCTGGAACAGCGGATGTGGCAGAGAAGCGCTTACTGTTTCTTCTGTACCTTCGGCCACAACATGATCATAACCACCATCGCCGCCCATGTAAGCTGTTAAATCTACAGGCTTGAGGGTAATGATATTGGCTGGTTGATCGCCTTCTTGTAAGAATACAACAGCAAAACCATTTTCGCTGGATTCAGTTAACGTCAGCGAGAGTGGTTCTCCGTTTTCTGCTTTCATTTCATATAACTGAACCGCTGCAGATTCAACTGGATTTCCTGTCGAATCTGTTTCAACAATTGCTGCATATACAGGCTTATCTGCTTTGTAACCAGCATTATCCGCCAATCCTTCAATATCCAATGAAATGTGGCTCATGTCACTTTGATGCCAGAAAGAGCCTAAAACATTTGTAAGACATTGCGAACTATATGCATTCTTAACCGCATTTTCTGTTTGAGTAGTTGCATTACCGAACTTCACATTATCAACTGAAGATTCAACATAAAAATCATATTTCTCAATATAAATTTTTTGATTATTTACTGTTGCTCCATCTGAAATTTCAAGATATTTTTCAATACTTCCGCTTGCTCCGTTAAGTACCGCCAAATCATTTGCGATACCACCTTCAAAGTTAAAGTCATCTTCATATGTGAAATCATCACTGACTACACCTGCAACTGTTGCCTGCTGAATGTTGTCAGAAATCGTTCCACCGTTGATTAAAACAAATGGAGACATATTATTATAATCATTGGCTAAAACCCCAATGCCGCCTCCTGCACCAGCCGCAACATTATCAGTGATATTACCCCCATTCATTGTAAACTGACCACCCTGACGAACAAACACACCACCGCCAGCCTGATCAGACTCACTAACATTGCTCGCACCAGAAATGTTTTCAGAAATGGTACCACCGTTCATAATAAATTCACCAGTACATACCATTACTCCGCCACCGGTTTGAGTGCTGATATTGCCGCAGATTTCTGCACCATCATACATTTTGACTACGCTATGATTTGAAGCACCACCATGATTTGCGATCGCGATGCCAGCGCCCCTGTCACCGCTATAGTTCGCATTAACCTTGCCATAAACATTTACGATGTTTCCGGCTTGGATATACAGCGCACCATACGAAACTTTATTGTGATGTATGTTTGCATTTGCACCAATCGTAAGCGTATCCGCTTCACTAATTTGAACAATGTGCGAACCATTCGTATTGATCTTTGCAATCTCACCATCTAAAGTTACATTACATTCTGTATGAATATAGAAACAGTTACCTGATATGGTCCAATTTTGAATCTTAGCACCATTATTCAACATAAAGGATGTCCCATCATGCATGATATTAAATAAATGTCCTCTGCCTACCTGTGGGGTATTACTACCATCTGCTACAAAATGTTCATTCAATTCTGCTGTCGATTCTCCACGCAAATGAAGGATAACGCCACCAGTACCATTCCACATATCCGAATCGGATACCAAGTCATTGATCGCACCATCCAGTACTACTTTTCCACCAACGTCTACATAAAGCGCACGTCCTATTACGTTATGGATCGAAGATCCTTGTTCCATAGTAAACGTGCCACCTTGAATCCATACAGCACCAGCAGGACCAAAATCTTCGACTGTCACCTGATCTACGGTCTCTTTGCCATTCTTTTCACGATCTTTTACAGTTTCATCATAAATCTCACTACCATCTTTCATCGTAATGTGTGCATTACCAGTAGCATAAACAGCAGACATGCCACCATAATCTTTTAATCTAGCTCCCGCACCAAGAATAATATTCACCGGACGATTGCTTTTCCCATGAGCTGTTATCATGCTATCCTGAACATACTGTAGGTTATTGTTCACGCCTTCTAAAGAATTTGTTTGTGCAAAATATTTACCATCGTGCCCTCCGTTATCAGTCAGCACAATATTTTCCAGAGTAACGGACGAAGCATTTTCAGTTTCTTCGCTTTCAAAGGTAACAACTTCTATCATCGCAGGGCGATACCAGCTTTGGTTATTATCAGCACCTCTTAGATTATCTCCTCGTCTCAATATGAATTGATGGCCATCTGTACTTTTAATGGTCAGATGTTTATCAACGATACGGGCGAAAGCCGAAATCTCAAGATTGCTCATCACATAGATGATTGCACCATCTTCTGCCTTTGTAACAGCTTTCGCCAGCGATGCATAAGGTTTAGCCTCACTGCCGTCACCGCTTTCATCGCTGCCAGAAGCGGACACATATACAGCAGCTCCGGCTTTTGGCGTTGCCATGTCATCTGCTACTGTCGCCACATTCGTTTCTTCCTCAGTCACCGGCGCTGCAAAGCTGGCTGCCGGAGCCATTGTCAGAAACATGGTGAGCGTCAGCAGTATGGCTGTGGCTCGTTTCAGTCGTTTCATAATTTTTCCTCCTTAATTTTCAAATCAAAATATACAAAAAACGCCGAGCTTAGCGTTATGGCCAAGCTCGGCATTTTTCACTTGATTACTTCACAGCTTGTGCTGCAAATGATATTTCAACTTAACGATCGTTCCAATCCTTATCAAGGATATCGGTCCATTCTTCGATCTTGTTGCCATCTTCGGTGATCCATTCATATTCATGGCCGTTGGTGGCTTCCTGCATGTCGGCGTAGAACCATGCGCTGGATGGGTTATCCGGCCAGGTGGTCATTTCGTCGGCTGGGAGCAGGTGATCGGCATCTGGAACACGACCGAGGGTGCGGTTCACGATCGCGCAGGCTTCAGCGCGGGTGATGTTGTTATTCGGACGAACGGTGCCGTCTTCATACCCGCCGATGAGGCCGAGGTTCACAGCATCCATGATCGCGCCAGCGAACCATTCATCACCAGTCACGTCGGTAAACGTTCCTGGTTCGTAGGTTGCGCCGGTTTCTTCAAAGAAGCGCGTTGCGATGGCTGCAAATTCTGCACGAGTGATGGAAGCATTTGGACGGAAGGTGCCATCTTCGTAGCCCTTGAGAATGCCCATGCTTGCCAGGGTCGAAACAGTCTGGTTGTACCAGCTGTCGGAAGTCACATCGCTAAAGTTGTTGCGGGTGGTGTCGTAATCGTCACGAACATCGTCTTCCAGCAAACGATAGAAGATCGTCGCAACTTCTGCACGGGTGATGGAGCGCTGAGGCTTCACCATGCCATCTTCATACCCAACAACGTAGGAGAAGTGGTCTTCGGTGTTCAGACCGGAAGGCTTGTCGTCGTCACCAGGGTTGTATGGTGGATACCATGGATCGTTGCCGCCAGGAGTGTCAGAGCCACCGTTGTCGGTTTCCCAAGCAAGTGCAAATGGGGAAAATCCAGTGTCACCAGTTTTGATGACAACATAACCATTTTCTACTTTTTCAATTTCAAGCTTTTCAACGTTACCTTCTGCAATTGCAGATTCGATATTGTCAGACTCCATGTCACGATGGAGGCCTTCGAAATGCAGGAGCGTGAAATCAGTGTCTGCATCTGTGCCCTCAGGCAGTGGCCAGTAGATTGTTACATCGTCACTAGCCTTGACCCAGGTATTCCCATTGTGAGTATCAACGAGATCCAGATACTTGAAGTCGTAGCTCATTTCGTCAACGTCTACGTTCAGAACATCGTCGGCCTTGTTTTCTAACAGACCGGTACGATCTTCTCCGTTGTTGTTAATGACTTCGTCAAAGAGCAGAGCAATACCTTCTTCGTCCGTCACAAGAACGTTACTATCATTGATCGTGAAAGTGGTGTTATTGTCGACATCTAATTCTGGAGCTTCAGCATTTTCAGCATTAGCATTCGCATCTGCGAACTGAACATCGTCAGTCGTACCGCGAACAGTCAGTTCACCAATGTTGTCGCTGTCAACAGCGTACGTTTTTTCACCGATGGTGGTCTCAACATCGCCAACAACTGTATCACCAGAGCCTTTGTAAAGCGCCATATCGAAAGAGGTGTTGACTTCAAGACCAACGGTAAATTCATCGCTGACGATGGTATGTCCGTCTTCTTTGTCAGTGAAGATGACGCGCGTAGCTTCCTGTCCTTCTTCAGGAACGAGCTTGTAGACGGTCGTAGTATCTTTACCATCGTATGGCACAAACTTCCAGGTTCTAGGGCCGTCTTTTTCCTTAAAGGTCAGCTCAGTAACATCTGTGCCTTCCAATTCTTTTGGCAGGGTAACAGTAAATCCTGGTTCTGGCAGGGAGTTATTGGCGTCGCCAAGGATTGCTCCATTTTCGCCAACAACGGCTTCATAGCCCTGCTCGCCACCCATATAGATGGTGATGTCGGCAGGTGTTACAGAGATTGCTTCTTCAGCGTCGACTGTTTCATCTACTTTATCACCAGGATCAACAGTCGTTTCATCGTCAGCACCGTCAACAGAAGCGGTGTTCACGAGTTTGTCCTCTTCGTTAATGTCTGCACCAGTAAATTCTTTGGAGACATAGAAGGTAACACTTTCGCCCGCTGGAATCGTGCCGGTGTAAGTTCCATCATCTTTCTGTGTCACAGCCGCACTAGAAGGAACAAGCGTTGTATCTTTGTCCGTTACAACGAACTTAACTTCTTTTTCGTCATTACCCGTAACAGTGATGGAATACAGCAGCGTTACAGATTCGCCAGCAGGGATGATGACCTTTTCGCCTGCTTCAGGAATGGTGAAGCTGTCAAGGTTTTCTACACCATTGTTCCGTGCGGCAGTTTTATCATCGTCACCAGCTACGAGATCTTTAGCGATGCCATTGATGTCGTAATCACCAGTCCCGCTGCACTTTACGTCAAATTCGATTGGGGAAGAACCTTCTGGTGCTGTCCAACCGTTGTTATATGTCAACGTGATGGTCTTGTTTTCACCGCCTACAACCTGATGAGCAACGTTTCCAGAGGCTTCATTGAATTTTTCAAGATAATTTGCCCCAGCTACAGTCATTTCAACAGTATACACGCCATTGGCACCACGAGTGAAATTATCAAGCTTCGTGTCACCATATCTCAGATCATAAGTTTTGTTTTCATGGCCTACATTAGATGTACAATTAAGTTCAACATCAAACAGCTTCTTGAGTTCATCTTTTGTTGGCAGAGCTGGCCCTTCTTCACCATCAATGGATTCTTCATCTTTTGTTGGCGATTCAGGGTCAATGTATCCATCCTCATTATCTCCGAGTTCAATCTTAGCTGTGTTCGTAAGTTTTTTATCTGGAATATTATCTTTGTTAAATTCTTTGGAAACATAGAATGTTACACTGTCTTTGCCCTCTGGGATGGTACCTGTAAAGACGCCATTTTCTCCAGTCACGCTCGCACCACTCGAAACGAGTTCTGCGCCATCATCGGTCACTTTGAAAGCGGTTTCAGACTGACCAGTTACTGTGATGGAGTAAAGCAGCTTCACAGAATCGCCATTAGGAATAACAACGAAATCTTCTTCACTGTCAGGAATTGTGAATCCAGCATTTTCAAATTTAACGCCGTTTGCTATTGCAGTATCAACATCAGAGTTCGATGCACCGTCAGCCTTTTCAGCGTCTACCAGGTCTTTTTCAAAACCAGTGATCGCCGCCGGGCATGTAACATTGAAAACAATCGTTGCTTTTTCCTGGTCAACTGTCCATTTCTCATCAACAAACTTGAGTGTTACAGTTGCTGATTCATTTGTCGCAGTATGTCCAGGCAACCTATGGTTATAGCGATTGATATATTTCGCAGACTTAACAGTTACATCAATCGTATTATTGTCAAGATCGAGTTCACTTAATTCATAACTACCTTCAAAAATCTGCTGGAAGTTTCGGACTTGATGCTTATCTGCATTGGTCGTGCAGGCGACTTGTACATCAAGCAGGTCTGTCAATTCTTCCTGAGTAGGTTTTTCTGGTCCAGTCGGCGTAGTACCTTGGCAGGATGCTTGGAAAGTCAAAACTTTTGGCGCTTGTGTCCCATCTGCCAATGTCCAAGAACCATCCACGTATTTCACTTCAACAGTTTGTGTAGCTGAACCACTAATACTGTGTGGACCATTCTCAAGAAGATTAGCGTATGGCTGCCCCTTTACAGTCACTGTAGCAGTATTTGTCGTGGAATCAACGTCACTGACTTCAATAGTATCATTTGTTACTGCATAGTTACCGTTCGAGTGAGTGCTATCTGTTGTGCATTCAACTTTTACCTGAATCAAGCCTTTAAGGTCATCAGCGTCTGGCTTATCTGGTACAACCGATGGCTCATCTCCACCTGGAGCAGGTTCCACTTCACCTGGTTGATTAACAATCAGTTCAATGATATTCTCTGTACTTGCCATGTAAACAGACAGCTGGTCAGCATATTCACCGATAGGAATATCAACTGGAGTTGCTGCTGTCCCATCATTTAATTCAAAAGATACTCGAATGTGATCTAAATTATCCTGAGATAAGTGATCATTCCAAGCGCTCTTTGAATTCACAACATTATAATAACCAACATCCCCAGATGTTCTCCATCCATTTGCCGGAGCATCCGTACTCGTATACTTTCCATCTTTATCGTAAATACAAATACTAAAGTCTTTTTCTATGTTTATGCTGTTGGCAGTAATTTGCGTGCCATTCTTTTCGTTGTACAATTTTGCAACAAGGTCTAACAATTCATTTTGACTTGTACCAATACTATTTACAACGTGAATCTCTGTGCCACTATATTCAGTACCTGCTTTACGCGCAAATACAGTGTAATCATCATTTACAATAGTAGTACTTAAGAAAGGTTGATGAGTAGAACCATCTCTGGAATAAGTATCCCAGTTAATAAAACGATAGTATGTGCCTACTCCATAGTCTGGATTTGCAGGCATCTCCACTCCGAGTGATACTCCATCTTCAATGATACGAACTGCGTACGGGGTAAAATGCTGCGCACCATCTTGTTTATCATAGAACATTACAACATGGACAGTATCATTCGTTGAAGAAATATTATATTCATGCGTTGCAGGATTAGAGTCATAGTTAAATCTCAAATTATCTGCAGGAATAGTGATTTCGTGCTCTGATTTATCAGGGTTAACATATTTTATCGTTATTCCTTCTACATTACTTGGAATTGCTTTTCCAGTACTATTTGAAAATGAATACTGCCAATAATCCGAGTTTCCTTCAAAGTTGACAAACCAATCTAAAGATGTCGAGTCTAAATAACCAAACTTTTCGATCCAATTAATTTGAACCCCATCAATTTCAGTATCCTCAGAAATAACCGCTGAACTATCATATAAATATAATAATTCAAAAATTTGAGGCTCGCCAATCTTAAATTCAATCATTCCACCGCCAGTATAATGTCCATTAGGCTCTTCAGGCGCCGCTTCCGCCGTTTGCGGCAAAACCGGCATGAGACTGAACAGCATGGCGAAGGTGAGCAGGATGGCTGTGAGCTTCCGCTTTAATGTGTTCATAACTTTTTCCTCCTTTATATTTGTTCTCCTTAGTTTATGGTGCATTGCACTCTCTCCGGGTCAGTTTGTTGGTCCCCTCCTCCTTTCTTCCTTATTAATATCTCGATTGCGACTGGTTACTATTGACACAGTCTTGCTGATTGCAGGGCTGGTGGTCACGATTGTTTTTCTGCGGCGCGGCGCATGGTCTGGTAGCGGTCGAAGCGCTTGCCGACGGCGTAGCCGGTGCAGATTGGGCAGCCGCTGAGCTGGTTGCCGGTGCGGCTGTAAATGACGGCCTGCCAGACGTGGCCGGCGCTGCATTGCCACCAAACTTTTTTGCGGCTGCCGGGAAGGACATGGTCGGGCGTGAGTGGGCCGTTGAGGGTTGGGTGCCACTGGGCTGCAACTTCGGGATAGAGGGTGGCGAGGTCGTTGAAGCCTGGGAGCACTTTTTTATTTGCGCAATATGGACAACCGCCGTTGCGCTGGGTACGGCTGGAAACGACGGCCTGATACTCATGGCCTTTGTCGCAGATCCACCAGACTTTCTTGTTGCTGGCAGGGGCGATGTGGTCTGGGGTGAGTGCGCCGTTTTTGGTCGGGTGCCACTGGCGGGCGATATCTGGATACTGGCTGGCGAGGTCGTTTTCGCCGGGGATGAT
>OLPU01000337.1_pt1 | contig 42279 bp, 45 predicted proteins | sample 1673111 | NCBI WGS metagenome assembly OLPU01 (sample SAMEA3136755, study PRJEB25190) | human gut metagenome | reverse complement strand
GAAGAAGAGAGAAGTTATAGTCAATATATCTTCCATCAAATTCTTGAAGTTCAGTGTTTTCAAGGTGGATGATTTTATTGAAACAATGATTTAATAAATATCTGTTGTGAGTTATAACTAAGATAGTTTTTTTGTGAGAATTAATTAAGTTTTTAAGTGAGTTAAGATTCTCAAAGTCTAAGAAAACATCTGGTTCATCCATAATCATTAAATCAGGATTATTAAGCATTTCTTTTATAACTTGTATAAGTTTGAACTCCCCACCACTAAGTTCAGAAATCATTCTGTCTCTGTGAGTAGTTAAGTTAGCAGCATTTAATTTTTTATTGATGTTGTTTTCATAATTATCACCATCAATCGCATCGAAAGCATCAAGTGCCTCTTGGTATTTTTCTAATAATGTTTTGATGTCATCAGAAGTTCCCATTTCAGCACAAAGAGTTGCTATTTCATTTTCAAGTTTTATAAATTCTTCTGCAATATATTCGAAAACAGTTGTTTCTTTGTCTTTATCTCTTTGTGAAAATTGGCTTACGTACCCAATTTTTAAGCTTGGCTCCATTTCAACGTTTCCGTCAAATACGTATTTTTCAGGATCCATTATTATATCTATAAGCGTACTTTTTCCACTACCACTTGCACCGATAAATGCACAATGTTGACCTTCTTCTATTGTAAATGAAACATCAGTATAAAGGTCTTTTTGTGGAAAAGAGTACGACACTTTGTCAAATTTTATCATGTAATTACCTCTCTTTTTGATTCGCTTTTGATAGCATAACATTTTTTAGGGCTAATTTCAATTATTTAAAATTGGGATTTTAGATAATTCTTTATGCATAAATAATAAGCAATTTACAAAACATAAATAAGAATATTATTTTACATAAAAAGGAGGATTTTAACATGTGTACAGCTTTGAGTTTATTAACATTTAAAAAAGAACATTTATTTGGAAGAAATATGGATTTGGAATATACATTTGGACAAAGACCAGTAGTAGTTCCTAGAAATTATGAATACGTAGACAAAGTTTCTGGTGAAAATAAAAAGATAAAATATGCTATTACTGGTATGGCATCAGTTATGGACAATCACCCACTATTTGCTGAGGCTATAAACGAAGAGGGGCTAGGTTGTGCTGGGCTTAACTTCCCTGATGCATATTGGGAAGAGGACACTAAAGAAGGTATGGAAAATATGCCACCATATGACTTAATTCTTTGGATTACAGGTAATTTTGCAACTTTAGAAGAATTAAGACCATATCTAGATAAAATCAATTTAGTTGCAAGACCTTTTGCTGAAAATGTTGGACTTCCAACACTTCACTGGATGGTTACTGATAAGACAGGAAAAGCAATCGTAATCGAAAAAACTAAAGAAGGATTTAAAGTATATGAAAATAAAGTTGGTGTAATGACTAATGCACCATCATTTGATTGGCATATAACTAACTTACGTCAATATATGAATGCAACTCCAGTTCAACCGACATCTGCAAATTGGAGTGATTTAGAATTAACTCCGCTTGGATCTGCAACTGGTGGGATAGGACTTCCTGGCGATTTTTCATCACCATCTAGATTTGTAAGAGTGGCATTTTTAAGAGCACAAATTCTTATGGAAGATATAGAAAACGACGGAATAATTGAATTTTTCCATATATTAAATAACGTAGCAATGGTAAAAGGATCAGTAATAACAAAAGACGGCAAAGACGAAATAACTCAATACAGTTCTTGTATGAACCTTGAAAAAGGACTTTACTACTACAAGAGTTATAACAACAACCAAATAAACATGCTTGATATGCATAAAGAAGACTTAGATGGCAGCGAAATGAAGATATTCCCTTATAACGATATACAAGTTGTAAATACTTTAAATTAATAAAATAAATGTAAGTTTGAGATTAATAAAAAATATAACTTAATGAGATAAAATTTAATCCTAGTAAAAGATATAAACTAGAAAAATAAATTTGCGATTGATAAATTAAAATATAATTGAATAAAATTTAGAATAATAGAAAAAATATATCATATATAGTTGATGTGAATTAGAAGATTATTGACATTTAACGAAAGTAGTGATTGATTTCCTTAAATAGTGATTATTTAAAAGTGGCTGTAGAATATCTACAGCCACTTTTTTTTCATATTAGACCTGTATTGGGACGGGGTACAGTGCATAAACTTCTTAAATGTCTTACCGAAGTAGCTTATCCCATTAAATCCGACATTGATGCAGATATTAGATATTGGTTCATCAGTGTTATAAAGGTATTCGGTTGCCTTCAAAACTCTATATTCCATCAAATATTCAAACGGAGTCATTTTTAGGATTCGTCTAAAACTTCTGCAACATTCGCTTTTGCTGATATTGCATGATTTTGCGATATCATCTAGAGATATATCGCGTGCATAGTTTGTTTTTATGTAGTTTATCGCTGTTTTGACCCTTTCATCATCAGCAGAAACTTTTTTGGAAGGACTTTGGATTTTATCTTTTAAATTTTTAACAAGTTTGAGCCAAATTATATTTAAGTTGTTGGCGATTTCTAATTCATAAGCATAATCTTTGTTTTTATATGATGAATAGATATCTTTTACGTATTGTAAAATTTCACTTTGCCAATTTACATCATTTTTAAAGATTACAAAGTCCAAGTTGTGGCTATTAATCACAGTGTCGACGTATTTTTTGCTTATTAGTGAGTGATCACTTCCCGAAATTATGCTTTGGTTAAACATAATTGAAATCATCTTGCAGTTTTGATAATATGGTTTAATTTGGTGAAGTACATTGGAATTAAAAAGTATTCCTTCCCCAGGATTCAACACAATAGTCTCACCATTTACTTGAAAGCAAATTTTATCTTCAACTACGTATGAAATTTGAAGGTCTTTGTGCCAATGCCACCTAATGTATCCTTCATCAAAATTACAAAAGTCATCTGTAAATATGAGGAATGGGAAATCACCATTTTCATATTTGATAATTTCTCTTTGTTGTTTATCAACTTCTATTTTTGATAATTGCATATTAAAACTTCCTTTCAATTTCGCTAATATAGTTGCAATGTTAATCAATATATTAATTGTTATACATTGCAAATAGTAATAGAATAAGGATGTAGCCGAATTAATAAGTCAATATATTTAAAATCATATTAATAATATTATTATATATGAAAAACAAAATTTTATGAAAGGAAAGGAAAAAAAGATGAATAAATCACGTTTTAAAGGAATCGCTTTAGTTATTTTTGGAGCTACTTTATGGGGTATTTCTGGAACAGTTGCAGAATTTTTGTTCCAAAAAAACAGCTTTACTACGGAGTGGCTAGTAGTCGTTAGGTTATTATTATCAGGTATTTTACTTTTAAGCTATGGTTCAATTAAGAAAGATCCAGGAATTAAAGAAATTTGGAAAAATAAAAAAGATGCGATAACACTTGTATCTTTTAGTGTTTTGGGAATGTTGGGTTCTCAATATACTTACTTCGCTGCGATTAAATATGGAAATGCAGCAACAGCAACAATCTTACAATATTTATCACCAGTGATTATAACTTGTTATGTTGCTATTGTAAGCAAAAAGTTGCCAAACAAAAACCAAATAGTTGCAATTTTATTAGCTATAGTAGGTACTTTCTTTATAATTACAAAGGGAGATATACACAGCTTATCTATATCTAAACAGGCACTATTTTGGGGACTATGTTCAGCATTTGCCGCTGCAATTTATACATTACAACCAGTTAAATTGCTGACAAAATATTCTTCAATCACAGTTGTTGGGTGGGGGATGTTACTTGGTGGTATAGCGTTTAGTTTTATAAATCCACCTTGGAAATTTAGTGGAACTTGGTCAGTAGCGACTGTTTCTGCTGTGGCATTCGTAGTGATATTTGGAACATTGTTTGCTTATTATTGCTATTTAGAAAGTTTAAATTATATTCAACCAACTGAAACAAGTATATTAGGTTCTTTTGAACCATTATCAGCAGCATTCCTATCAGTTATATGGCTGAAAAATCCTTTTGGAATGGGCGATATTGTTGGAACAGTTTGTATTATTCTTACAACTATAATTTTAGCTTATGCTAAAAAAGATGAGCCTAAGGAAGAGACTTGTGAAAGTGTAGATAAAAATAAATTTGAAGAGTACATCTAAGAAAATTTGGGACTTTGGAAGGAATTATCCAGAGTTCCAAATTTTTTTTTTGAAAAAAGTTTAGTTGTAACTCTTGACATTACAACCAAAAAGAAATACAATGATGTTGTAATCAATAAGGTTACAACAAAGGAAGTAAAAAATTATTATACTATCTAAAAATATAAGATATATAAAATAATTAAAACTTATATCAAAACTTAAAATAATATGGAGGTATCGAATTATGAAAAAAGTAGTAGAATTTTTACACGAAAATCCAGTTCAATATTTAGCGACTGTTGGTCGTGATGGAAAGGCAAAATGCCGTCCATTTATGTTTATCGGTGAACAAGAGGGGAAATTATGGTTCTGCACAAATAACCAAAAAGATGTTTATAAAGATATGATGGAAAACCCTGAAATAGAAATTTCTGTTTCTTCACCAGAATATGCTTGGATTCGTTTAGCAGGGAAAGCAGTATTTGAAAACAATATGGCAGCAAAAGAATTATGCATGCAAAATCCTATAGTAAAAGGTCAATATCAAACTGCTGACAACCCAATATTTGAAGTATTTTATTTAGAAAATCCACATGGTGCAATAGCTGATTTTTCTGGTAATCCACCTTACCAATTTTAATTAAATCAGCAAAACAAAGTAAATTTAGATAACAATGACAAAATCTTGCCCAGCATAAAATCTATGTTGGGCATTATAAAATTATAAAGAGAGGTGAGCTAATATGATGAAATATTTAAAAATGCTTGTTGAAGATATTCACTCAACTACAGTTGCGACAATAGGAGCAGATGGACATCCACAGACTAGAGTGATAGACATGATGTTGTATGATAAAAAAGGAGTATATTTTCTGACTGCTAGGGGAAAAGTTTTTTATGAGCAATTGATGGAGCAAAAATATGTGGCGATTTCTGCGACAAAAGATAAAATGGCTATTTCACTTAGGGGTAAGATAAAAAATATTGGTTATGAAAAGTTAGACGAAATTTTTGAGAAGAACACATATATGCAGAAAATATACCCAGATGATACAAAAAGTGCATTGTAAGTATTTTGTCTATATGAGGCACAAGGTGAGTATTTTGATATTAGCGATCCATCTCACATTAAAAGAGATAGTATTACAATTGGAGCAAATGAAATTCATCAAACTGGTTATTTTGTTGGAGAAGATTGTATAGGATGTAAATTATGTTATTCTGTCTGTCCACAAAAATGTATTGATATTTCGAAAAAGCCAGTTGTAATAAATCAAAATAATTGTCTACACTGCGGGAATTATGCAGAAATATGTCCAAAGCAGTGTATTGAAAAAAGAAACTAAGATTTATCAGCAATGTGTACTCGTTGACAGTGCAATAGCTATTTTATATAATAAAAGGCGAAAGAGAGGTGTTTTGTATGCAAATTTCTAGCAGATTTACACTTGCGGTTCATATATTTGCCTGCATCGATACATTTAAAGATGAATATAAGATAACGAGTGATTTTTTGGCGGGAAGTACAAATGTAAACCCTGTTATAGTTCGTAAAATATTAGGACAATTAAAAGCTGCAGGTCTTGTTGGAGTTGTGAGAGGGAGTGGTGGTGCATATATTACAAAACCACTAAGCGAAATCACATTTTTAGACATATATAGAGCTGTGGAATGTGTTGATAACGGGGAATTGTTCCATTTTCACGAAAATCCAAATACAAAATGTCCAGTAGGTCGAAATATTCATTTTATATTGGATGATAAACTTAAACAAGTACAAGATGCTATGGAAAGAGAATTGGCATCGATAACTTTAGAAGATGTGAAAAAAGATACAGAGAAATATATTGAAAAATAGCAGTTTGAGACTTGAGGAGATAAACTTGGGTCTCAAATTTTTTAATAAATTTCGTTGTAATGATTGTTATTACAATAAGAATGTATAGTACTATAATAAATAAGAAAGATAATATTTTAATAATAACTGTTATAACGATAATATAACAAATGATATAACTACAGTTGGATGTAATAGATTCAAAAAGGGGTTGATTATTATGAATCAAGACGAAAGAAGAATATTTTTAATAAAAGAATTATTAAAAGAAGACAAAAGATATAAAAATATCGAAATACCTAAAAATCCTACAGAGCAGGGTGATTTGCTTAGAGCACTTATGAATGTGCGTATGCCGAAAGAAATAAGCGAGGAATTTTTAAAGGTGCAAGATGAATATTTAAAAGAAGAAATAAACAAAAAAGGAATTGTAGATATAAATAATTTAAATCCTATACAAAAGGGGATTTATCTTTGGCAGGGTGACATAACAACTCTTCATTGTGATGCTATTGTAAATGCGGCAAACAGTGCAATGACTGGGTGTTATGTTCCAAACCACAGATGTATCGACAATGCTATTCACTCATTTGCAGGGGTAGAGCTTAGACTTGAGTGTGATGAAATTATGAATAGACAAGGGCATGGCGAGCCGACGGGACAGGCAAAAATCACAAATGCATACAACTTGCCTTGCAAATATATAATCCACACAGTCGGCCCGATAATAAGTTATAAATTGACAAGTGAGGATTGTGAATTGCTTGCAAATTGTTATAGATCTTGTTTAAACTTAGCAGCCAAAAACAACTTGGAGAGTATTGCGTTTTGTTGTATTTCGACAGGCGAGTTTCACTTCCCAAATGATAAAGCAGCCCAAATAGCTATAAAAACTGTTGAGGAATTTATGAAAAAAGATACTAGTGTAAAGAAGGTGATTTTCAATGTTTTCAAAGATATGGACAAAGAAATATACAGAGAATTACTCAAATAATATAGAAAAATTGAAAGAAGTATTAGCAGATGCCGACGCTATTGTGATTGGGGCAGGTTCTGGTCTATCAACATCAGCAGGACTGACTTATAGTGGTGAGAGATTTGAAAAATATTTCTCTGATTTTATCGAAAAATACAATATCCCAGATATGTATAGTGGGGGATTTTATCCATATGAAACACTTGAGGAATATTGGGCGTGGTGGAGCAGACACATCTACTACAACCGTTATGTCGACATACCAAAACCTGTTTATAAAAATTTGTTGGATTTAGTAAAAGACAAGGACTACTTTGTGATTACGACTAATGTGGATCATTGTTTCCAAAGAAGTGGGTTTGATAAAAATAGATTGTTTTATATGCAGGGGGATTATGGCTTATGGCAATGTAGCGAGCCATGTCATCAAAAGACTTATGACAACGAAATACAAGTAAAAGAGATGGTAAAAAGACAAAAAGACTTAAAAATCCCAAGTGATTTAATCCCTTATTGTCCAGTTTGTAAAAAGCCAATGACTATGAATTTAAGATGTGACAATACATTTGTCCAAGATGAGGGATGGTACGAGGCGAAAAATAGATACGACGATTTTATAAACAAACATAAATATTCAAAAGTTGTGTATTTGGAGCTTGGGGTAGGAGCAAACACTCCAGTTTGGATTAAGTATCCGTTTTGGAAGATGACAATGATTAATAAAGACGCTACTTATGTTTGTATTAATTATGGCGAGGCGATGGCACCGGACGAGATAAAAAGCCAGTCAATCTGTATTGATGGTGATATAGGGGATGTTATATTATCGATAATATAATATTAAAAATGAAAGTTGTTTATAATAAAATATTATAATAAAAGCCATTGATAAAGTAGAATTTGTCAGTGGTTTTTATTTTGAAAAATCACCCGGGTGAAAACCTCCAAACATCAAGTTATAACCCATAATTTAAACTATACTATAATTAAATAGGAAGTTTATATCTAGTAAAAATATTTTATTTAGGCTAATCAAGAAGGATACTTTATTTAGACTAAATAAAAAAGATATCTTATTTAGACCTATCAAACAGGGGGGATTTTAGGTGAAGAGATTAACTGTTATTATATTATCATTAGTATTATCATTTGGTGTGGTTGGGTGTTCATCAAGTAGCAATGATGATAGTACTCAAAACCAAAAAGACGAGCAAACTCAACAAAAAGATACATCTACAACTTCGGAAATATCGACATTATTAAAAGATATGTATATAGTACTTAAGGATTCAGACGGGGGAACGAAAGATTGTAAAGATAAGCTAGTTAATTACGGAAAAGATATAAATAATGATATGTTGGCGAATAAGGACTATGGTCAAGATATGCAAAAATTAAAAGATGCTACAGAAAATTATGATTTAGAAAAAATAGCTAAGTATGTGTGTGACATTTTAAATAATATAGAAGGGAGTGACAAGTACAGCATAGAGATAAAATCAACAGATAATACAGATAAATCGAATAGCAATCAAAATACAAGCAACAAGTCAAATAACACAGATAAATCAAATAGTGATAAAAACACAAGTAATAAGTCAAGTAATACAAATCAAAATACAAGCAATAATACAAATAAAAATACTACAAATAAAAATAATAACACTAATAAAAATAACGACGACGAATATCAAAGTGGGGACTACGGTGATTATACAAAATGTCCACAATGCAAGAAAATGACATTCCATCCTGATGGATATTGCGAAAACTGTGGTTATAGAAAAGCAGGTAATGAAGATGGAGCTAACCATAGTTCTAAATGTGCAAACTGCGGAAGTGCAACTATAAATGCAGATGGAACTTGTCCATATTGCGGATATAAAAATTAGAGGGTATTTGATGAAGATGTACTACATTAAATAGTGTGAAAAGCAAGCAGGGTATATAAATAAGGAGCATATATGCTCCTATTTTTTGTGGAAAATTTTAATAAAGAAGGCTAATACAAAGAGTGAATAATATATAATTAAAATATAAGACTTAAAATAAACAAAACTGAGATTATATATTTTTTAGAAAGGGGTTTCAAAAAGGGGATATGGAATATATAAAGCAATATAATACGAATGAAGTCTATGTGAATGAGAAACTTACAGAAAAAATAGGGAAAATAAATTCATATCCGCTTACTGTGGTCGAGGCACCGATGGGATATGGAAAGACAACGGCGATAAAAATATATCTAAACAAATTTCACACGAATTACTATTGGCAAAATATCTACACAAATTCGGATATAGCGTTTTGGCAAGGTTTTTGCAGGATAATAAGCAAGATAGATTCAAATGCTGGTAGCCGCCTAAAAAACATAGGTTTACCAAAGAATAGCATAAAGCTGGAGGAGTGTATTGAGCTTATAAATTCTATTTATATAAAAGATGAAATAGCGATAATTTTAGATGATTATCATTTAATAAATAATAAGAATTTAGATGAGCTGATATACAATTTGGTGAAAAGTATGGACAACAAAATTCATCTCATAATAATTACGAGAAATAAGCCAAATATTGAGATTGAAGAACTCCAACTAAAAAAATTAGTCAATTATATTACGAAAAACTGCTTGGAATTTGAAAAGGATGATATAAAAAAATATTATAAACTTTGTGGTATAAATTTAAATACTTTAAATATAGATGATGTTTATAAAAAGAGTGAGGGTTGGATAAGTGCGATATATTTGCTTATGCTAAATTATATCGAATACAATACGATTGAGATAAGTGAAGATATATATGAACTTGTTGAAAAATTGGTATATGAACCGTTTGAAGATAAGTTTAAGGACTTTTTGCTTAGATTATGCATATTTGATCAGTTTACATTGGAGCAAGTCAAATTTATAACTGGGGACGAAAATGTCGATTTATTGATAAAGGAATTGACTCAGGTTAATGCATTTGTGAAGTACGACAAGAAAAACAAAGTATACTTATTCCATGCGATTTTTAGAACTTGTTTGTTGGAAAAATTAAAAGAAAAAGACGATAATTATAAAAAAGAAGTATATAAACAGGGTGGATTTTGGTTTTATAAAAACAAAAAATACGTTGTCAGTATGGGTTATTTTTATAAAGCTGGAGATTATGAAAACTTTTTAGATGCATTGGTAGAGGACAAGGGAAACAGCATCACAGGAGAAATCAAGGACAAATTTATAAGATGTATGGAAAATTGTCCAAATGAATTTAAACAGAAAAATCATTTGGCGTTATTGGTATACGCAAGAAGATTGTTTACTTACAATGAGATGGACTTGTTTGGGAGAGTTTGTGGGCAATTTTATGAAAATATAGCAAGAGATAAAAATATAGATGTTAAAGAGAAAAATCAACTGCTTGGGGAGATGAAACTTATATTTAGTTTCACAAAATACAACAATATAGAAGAGATGTCAAATCTTCATAAACAATCGTATGAGTTGATGTATAAGCCTTCCACAATTATGACAAATAAATCTACATGGACTTTCGGTTCGCCGTCGATTTTATACATGTATTATAGAGAGAAGGGCAAGCTACAGGAACAGCTTAGCATTATGAAAAATGCCATGCTTTATTATTATAAAATCACCCAAAATCATGGGATAGGTGCTGAGTATATTATGGAGGCCGAGGTCTGTTTTAATCAAGGAGATATATTAAATGCAGAAATAGCACTAGATAAGGCTATGCTTTTGTGTGATAAGTATTCGGGGGTTCTTTGCTGTGCTTTATTTTTAAAGTTGAGGATACTTATACATAGGGGTAGGTACGAAGAGTTTAGAACTTTGATGGATGAGATTGAAGAGAGGATTTATATAAATGATCTTCATATGTTTTCTGATACATTGGACATTATAAGGGCATATATATATTCTAATTTAAAAGAAGAAAGCAAGATTCCTAAGTGGATTGTAAATGGTAATTTTGAAAATACTAGATTATTATTTCCGACGATTCCTCTTGTGAATTTTATTTATTCAAAAGTGCTTATAACGAAAAAGGAATATGTTAAGGTCGTTGTACTTTATGAAAAATCTATAGCTATGGCAAAAATATTTCCAAATTTAATTTGTGAAGTTTTTGAAAATATACATATAGCAATAGCATACGATAATTTGTCTAAAAGAAAAGATGCAGTTGAAAAACTTGAAAAAGCTTTGGAAATAGCTCTAAGCGACAGACTATATATGATTTTTGCGGAAAATTATACTGATATAGAAGATTTATTAGATGAAATATATGAAAAAGGGAATTTTAAAGCAGAGATAGACGAGATTAGAAGATTGCAAAAGCCTTATGATAAATTTTTAAAATTTGTTAAAAAAGAAAAATCGAGATTGGCTGAATTGTCGGAAAGAGAGCTAGAAGTTGCTAATTTAGCGGCACAAGGATTTACAAATAATGAAATAGCAAAAATATTATTTGTATCAGTAAACACAGTCAAAACGATATTAAAAGCCGTCTTTAAAAAATTATGTATAAAATCAAGACAAGAAATAAAAGATATTATAAAAAGCCAAAATAACAACGAAATCTAAGTTATAGCTACATTTTAAAAAACTTTTTTTGACAAAAAATACATCAAATTTAGATTATATCAAACTGCGATTTGGGATAATCTATTACTAAGTATTTTTTTATAGAGAGGAGAAGTAAAATGACTATTAGAGATAAATTTGAAGAAATGAAAGAACATCACGAAGGTAGAAAAGAATATAGACATGAACTTAGAGAAGAAAGAAAACTAGAACATGAATTAAAACACGACGTTAAAAAAGAAATAAAAGACATAACAAAACAAGATAAAGAATTAGGCCACGAAATAAAAAGAGAGGCAAAAGCCGATTATAAAGAATTTAAGAAAGACGAAAAAGAAGCTGAAAAATACGCAAAAGCAATAAATAAAGGGATGAAAGAATTACAAGAAGAAGAGAGAAAACAACAACATGAATTCGCTGAGATGTTGAAAAAACAAATGGAGAATGAATAAGATTATAATCAGTAGGATTTAATCCTGTTAAAACTTGGAGAATAAGTTAAACATGGATTGAAATTAAATTATGATTTTTCAAGCCCATATTTTGAGGTTAAGTGCAGAATAAAAAATACAAACGAGTGAGAAAATAAATAGGAATAGGAATTGTATAATTTAGTATAATTCCTATTTTTATGTATTTATTGATATAAATATAACAAACAATCCTTGCATAACGAGTATTTATGATATACAATACTTGTAATACGAGGTTTTGTTTTAAATTAAAACCTCGCATTACGATGATTAGATTTTGGAGGTGAATTTGTGGAATTAAATAAGGAAATTTTAAAGGGGCATATAGATACTTTGATATTGGCGATACTTGAGAAAAAAGATTCTTATGGATTTGAAATAGCAAAAAATGTGCTTGATGAAACAACTTTTGAATTGAAAGATGGTACGTTATATATATCCTTGAAAAGGTTGGAATCTAAAGGATTGATAGAATCATACTGGCAAAGTAGCCAAGGTCCAGGCAATAGACGTAAATATTACAAAATAACAGAAGAGGGAATTCGTAATTTGGACTTAAAAGTTCAGGAATGGATTTTTGTAAAAAAAATAATGGACAAATATTTAGACGGGAGAAATTATAATGGAGAAAATAGATAAATATTTATACTTATTATATAAAGGGGACAATAGCTCGGAGGTCTTGGAGTTAAAGGAAGAACTGCGAGAACATTTAATATTATCTGCAAATGAATTTATAGAACAAGGATATACAGAAGAAGAGGCATATGATAAAGCTATCGAAAAATTTGATGGCGGTAAAGATATGTTAAATGAGTTACATAAAACGCTTAAGACAACTAAGCATAAAAATATAAAAAAACATGAAAATATAAAATTGAAGAAGTTTGGTAGAAAGATATTGAGAAGTATATCGGCAATATGTTTAGTAATTGTTGCATTGATTATATTTCAAAGACATAAGTTAGACAGTACTGTTTTTTATGTCGAATCAAGATTAAATTCAAAATTAAACTATATAGTATCTTCAAATGAAATATATGATGTTTCAAAATATGAAGGTGAAATAAATAAGCTATTAAAAAACAAGCAATTTAAAAATGTAGTAAACCTTAGAATTTTTATGAATCCTGCAAAAGACTACAGTGGAGAAACTTTATATGAATATTCTACAGAATATAACAAAAATAATTGTCTTTTTAGTGTAGGCGGGACTGCTAATGAACTGACATCAAAAGGGGACAAAGCTTATTTTAGCGTTGAAATAAAGCATAATCCTTTAGTTAGAGATAACGACTTTTTTAGAAATGTTTTAGTCATAGGTATGATTAGTTTTTGTATAGAAATTATTTTATTGTTGAGATCTGTAATATTAAAATACAAGGGTAGAGTTAGGGTAAATATGGTTTAGTTTTTGATTTTTGGCAAGGGGAATGATGATTTATATTTTAATATAGTAGTGGGATAATTATATAAAAAGGTATAAGTCAGAGTTAGAAAAAACTAGCTAAATTTTAAGTTTAGCTAGTTTTTTTAAAAATTAAATTCTTTGAAATCCCTATTGACCCTAAATCTCAACACCATACACATCCCTATATATATCCTTCTTATATTTCTCAAACTCCTTTTCACCTATCGACTCAGGATAGCTCATGATATTTAGCCTAAAAGGAGAGTCGCCTGGATTTAAAGGTTGTTGTAAATAATAAAAATCATTAAAAGAAAATCCTAGTTTCTCATAGAATGAAACTCTTTTTTTGGATGTATCGCAGTTTGGAGGTTCGACTTCTAAGAAGACTTTCTTGTCACATTTATTTAAATAATTTTTGATTAATGATGTACCGACACCTTTTCCTCTCAATTTGATGTCGACAGCTAAATGTTCTACATATACAAAATCGTTAAATTCCCAAACAGCCATAAGTGCCAATACTTCATCATTTTCCTTAAATACGAAAGGGCGATAGTTACTTATAGAAAGCAAATCCTTTTGAGATGGATAATCTCTTCTTTCACTTTTGGGAAAAGAATTATCTAATATATTAAAAAATGAATCAAAATCTTTTTCATTCATATCTATAAATTCTTTGATATTATGCATAATTATATCTCCTTAATAATTTATATGTTAATTATATTTTCATCTTATATTATAAATCTTCAAAAATGATTTACCAACTATAAAGTAGTTGTGTTTTGATATTTTTATGACTGGTTTGAAGTATATTATTCTATTTTCAAATTAGTGAGTATAGAGTACTAGAATTTATAAATTTCATTTTCGCCTATCCATATACCTAAAATTTTAGTCCATAAGAATAGAATGAAGTTTATCTACACCAAATTATCTCGCCCGCATGTTTGTCAAAGACGAGAACTTGTTTTCCACAGTAGAAAAAGAAATCATCTTAAGTAGAGATGATATAGGAAAAAGAGATATAAACTCTGATGAATTTATAAATGTTAGAAGAGAAATAATATCATTATTGAGATAAATCTAAAAAATTATAAAAATATATAAAAAGGAGAAATTAAAATGCAAGAATTAATAAAAAACGTAGAAAAAGGGAAACCAATAGATTTTGGAAGTTTAGTAAAATGTAATGAAGGTCAAATAGAAACAGTGACAATGGCACAAAAAAGTGGTGTAGGGATAACTGCTATGGCATTTGGACAAGGCGAAGGAGTAGGCCCTCATGCAGCAAAAGGCGACGCAATGATATACATTCACGAAGGTGTTGCAACAGTGAAAATAGGTGACGATGTTATGGAAGCAAAAGCAGGAGAATTTGTGGTAATGCCAGCAAATATACAACATCAAGTAACTGCAAAAGAAGACATGAAGATGCTTTTAGTCGTAGTTAGAGAGGGATAGACTATGAAATATCTAAGAAATATCAAGCCTCACGAAGTTATCAAAATAACTGATATGATTAATCATTCAGGCAAATCGATAGCGAGCAAGGCTTTAATCGACAACGACCACACAGAAATAAGATTTTTCTCATTTCCAAAAGGCGAAAGTATAAGCAAAGAATACTACGAAATGGAAACGCTGTTTATTATGTTAGAAGGCAGCGCAAAAATTGTATATAATAAAGACGACGAAAAGGTGATTAATCCTGGGGACATAATCGCTATGGAGTCTGATATAGAATATGGAGTTGAGGCTTTGACTGATGTGAAGCTGTTTAATATATTGGTTAAGGTTGATTAGTGAGAACCGTATGCATGATGATTTTGATTGTTGTGTGTACGGTTTTTTGTTCAAATATACAAAAGTGTTGTGCGGTATAACGAAAAGTATAAATCGAGATTGAAAAAAACTTAACAAATAGATAGAATTAAATAAAAGATTCATAACAATATATTTTAAAGATGAAAAGCTTTTCAAAATAAAGTTTAATAAAATAATATCAAAAGGGGAAAAAGTAATGGAGACAAAAAAGGGAACACCAATAGTTACAGAGATGCAGGTAATACCTGTTGCAGGGTATGACAGTATGTTGATGACATTAAGTGGGGCTCATGCACCATATTTCACAAGAAATATAGTTATATTAAAAGATAGCTCAGGAAATACAGGAATAGGTGAAATTCATGGTGGTGATTATACATGCGAATCTTTAAGAAGTTGTATACCACTAGTAGTTGGAAAAGAAATAGGAAGATATCGTTCAATATTAAATGATATGAAAAATGCATCTACAAAAGCTGCAGGAGACGATGGTGAAGGTATCCAAAGTTTAGATATTAGTAAATTAAAATTTGTAGTAAAGGCACAATGGGCAATAGAATGTGCATTACTTGACTTATTAGGACAACATTTAAATCTACCTATGTGCGAATTGTTAGGTGATGGAAAACAAAGAGATGAGATAGAGACACTTGGATATTTATTTTATGTAAGTGATAAAAATAAAGCGAAAGAACTACCATACTTAGATGAATCAGATAGTGATGATGCTTGGTTTAGACTTCGTAGAGAAGAGATGCTTACTCCAGAGAGAATTGTTGAGCAAGCGAAAACTCTTCATGAAAAATACGGATTTATAAATTTCAAGCTAAAAGGTGGAGTGTTAAAAGGCGAAGAAGAGATGGAAGCTGTAAAAGCATTAAAACAGGAATTCCCACAAGGAAGAATAAATATCGACCCCAATGGTGCATGGAGCTTAGATGAGGCTATAAGAATATGTAAGCCTATGGAAGGTATACTTAGTTATGTGGAAGATCCATGTGGGCCAGAAGCTGGATTTAGCAGTAGGGAGATAATGTGTGAATTTAAAAATGCAGTAAATATACCAGTTGCGACTAATATGATAGCAGTTAACTGGAGACAATTCTACCATGCGACTTCATTGAGAGCTGTCGATATAGTCCTTGCTGACCCTCATTTCTGGGGATTTGATGGAAGTGTTCGTATGGCACAAATATTAAACGATTGGGGACTAACTTGGGGTTCTCACTCAAACAACCACTTCGACATAACATTAACTGCGTTTGCACATGTTGCAGCAGCGGCACCAGGCAACCCAACAGCATTAGACACACATTGGATATGGCAAGATGGACAAAACTTATTAAAAGACACTCCATTAATAAAAAATGGATATCTACAAGTTCCAACTAAGCCAGGTCTTGGAGTGACTATCGATATGGATAGAGTTATGGAAGCTAACAAGTTATACAACGAGTTAGAAAGCCACGATAGAGATGACTCAATGGCTATGCAGTATTTAATAAAAGACTGGAAATTTGACTCTAAAAAGCCAGCATTAGTAAGATAAATTAGAAATAGAGTGAGAAATAAAGTATTTTATTTTAAATAAATTGATTAAAATATAAATCAAAATAGATAGAAAGAGATTTATAGAAAAGACTTCTATGGGTCTCTTTTTTTATAAAAATATTAGCTTTTAAAACTCATCATAAATAAAATATATCCTAAAACTTACCATTAATTATGATACTATATTAATATAACAATAGTTTATAAGGGGGTAGTGTTATGAGTAAGAGGTTATTTATAGTATCAATAGTGCTAGTTGTGTTATTTGGGGCAGTTGGATGTAGCAATAATATAGTTGATTATAAAAAAGCCGAGCAAGAGGAACAACAAAGCAGTAAATCAGTCGAACTATTTGTAAAAAGCAAGGGGTATAATTTTAATATTATTAAATATGAGGATGACAAAACAGTTGAACTAATAGACAACACAATAACAGATTCCTTTATAGACAACCAAAGTCTTTCAGTTAAGTTAAATGGATATAATTCTGTTAAAAGAAAATGGGATCAAAAGAATAAATTATTACTTGAAGATATAGACGAATACCGACAAGCAATGAAGACAATGGGATACGATATAAATATAAAAGTTTTGAGATGTAATGAAGACAGCAGCCAAAAATATTTTTGTGCTGTAAATGGAGATGTGAAATACGATAATTTATTTGAATACATAAATTAAGATTAAATGTAAATCTAAGATAATCTAAGTTATGTAAGTATAAAAACAAGGTATAGATTACATAGAAACTATAGAAAAATAAATACAATAAATATATTTTTAAAAAGGTGTTATCAAATATAAAGATAACGCCTTTTTTAATTCTAAGGAAATTATACATTGCAAAAAACAACGAACGAAGTCGACTGGGCATAAACGAGGAAAATTCTAAGCAATGAATAAAGGAGTTGTGTATGGGAGATATGATCGCAGCGAATTTACTGTATAAATGCACAAATAAATAGTGAAAAAAATGTCAATTTGGATGATGAAATGGACCAAGGAAATCGTTTATTATATAAGTATAAGCAATAAAAAAATAATATATATAAAGTTACACTTATATAAGTTAAAAAAATAACTAGAAAAATCAACAAAAGAGAGGAGATACAAAAAGGAAAATAATAGAGGCTATGGTAAGGAATTTAAACTAAAAAATATCTAAGAAAATATCTAAGAAAATATCTAAGAAAATATTTATTTAATTTGAGGGGGAATAACATATGACATATTTAGCTTTCGTCGGTTTTGCAATGATGGTTTTAATAACATATTTATTGTTAAAGAAAAAAGTAAGTACATTAGTAGCATTTGGGATTATACCGATATTTGGTGCAATAGTTGCAGGTTGTGCACTTTCAGAAATACCTGGATATATCTCATCAGGGTTAAATCTAACACTTGATATTACATTAATCATGCTTTTCTCAGTACCTTATTTCTCATTAATGAGTGATGCAGGTCTGTTTGATACAATCGTTAACTTTTTATTAAAACACAGTAAAATAAGTGCAGTAGTAGTATGTATAATAACAGTGGCAGTATCGTTAATAACAGAGATAGACGGTTCTGTAACATCAACATTTGTAATAACTATACCTATGTTATTACCATTATACAAAAAACTTAAAATGGATCCAAAAGTATTATTATTCTTATGTTCAGCATCAATGTGCGCAATGTTTAATACACCTTGGAACGGAAGAATTTTAAGAGCTGCAAGTTTAATGCCAGAGGTAGAAAATGCAACAAATTATATATTCATGCAATTGTTCCCAGTACAGCTAATATTAATAGGAATATTAATGGTATTTGCAGTAGTACTAGCTAAGAGGGAAGTAAGAAGAGGTGCATTAAAAGAGTTAGATAAAAGCGAATCTGCATCTAACATGATAGAGCCAACAGAATTATCTAGACCAAAATTATTCTGGTTCAACTTAATTTTAACAGTATTATTAATAGTTGCGTTAAGTATGGTTGATATACCTGATTATGCAGCATTTGCACTAGCATTAGTTATAGCTATTACTGTTAACTATAGAGATTTAAAATTACAAAACAAGTTGTTAAGCAAATATGCAGCGACATTATATCCAACAGCACCAGCAGTATTATTATCAGGTGTTGTAGTAGGGGTATTACAAGAAAGTGGTATGATGCAAGAGATGGTAAATTGCTTAGTAAGTATAATACCTACTGCAATGGGATCTTGGTTATACATAATAATCGCATTATTCAGTGTACCACTAATGATGATATTTACAAACGATACTTGGTATTATGCTCTTATACCAATTGTTGCAGCAATATGTGCTAAATTTGGTGTATCAAATGAGGTTGTAATAATGGCGTTAGTTATGAATATGGGGGCTATGATTTCACCAGTTGCACAACCGCAGATTTATCTGGCTTGTGATTTGGCAGACAAAACCGAGTTAGCCGACTATATAAGTTTCTCATTTGTTCCATTCTGTATATTAACAGTTTTATGGATAGGAAGTGGAATGCTTTTAGGAACATTTATATAAAAATTAAATAATAATATAGAGTTTATGAAAATGTAGAAAAACCCCTCACGATTGGTCAAATGCATATAAATGAGTGTATATATTGATCAAAGAAACGATGAAAGTTGTTTGTGAGGGGTTTAAAATAATTATTAGGAAAACATAATAAAGCGAAAATAAAGTAGATTATGGGGTGGATATATGAAATTTGTATTAGCGCCGGATTCATTTAAGGAGAGTTTGACGGCAAAAGAAGTTGCAGATGCTATGGAAGTAGGAATAAAGAAGATATTTAAAGATGCAGAATGTGTAAAAGTTCCTATGGCAGATGGCGGCGAAGGAACAGTACAATCGCTAGTTGATGCGACAGATGGGAAGATATATGAAGTTGTGGTGACAGGGCCATTAGGAAACAAGGTAAATGCTAAGTATGGTATTTTGGGCGATGGCCAAACTGCTGTTATAGAAATGGCAGAGGCAAGCGGAATACATTATGTTAAAAAAGAAGACAGAAACCCGCTAATTACGACAACTTTTGGGACTGGTGAACTTATAAAATCAGCATTAGATAAAGGTGTAAAAAAGATAATAATCGGTATAGGCGGAAGTGCAACTAATGATGGTGGAGCAGGAATGTTACAAGCATTAGGTGCAAAACTTTTAGACAAAGACAACAAAGAAATACCTTTTGGTGGTGGAGGATTGTCTGATTTAGTAAAAATAAACTTAGATGATTTTGATAAGAGAATAAAAGAAGTTGAGATAGAAGTTGCCTGTGATGTAAGCAATACTCTTACTGGAAAAGAAGGTGCATCAGCAGTATTTGGACCACAAAAGGGAGCGACAGAAGAGATTATAAAAATACTAGATGAAAACTTACATCATTATGCAGATATAGTAAATAAAACTATAGGAAAAGATATGGAAAATGAAAAAGGATCAGGTGCAGCAGGGGGACTAGGATTTGCACTATTGGCATTTTGTGATGGTAAACTTAATCGTGGTATAGATATAGTTATAAAATATGCTGATTTAAGCGAAAAGATGAAAGGGGCATCATACGTTATAACTGGAGAAGGTAGCATAGATTCTCAGACGAAATTTGGAAAGACACCTTTTGGCGTTTCACAAGTTGCTAAACAATATGACATACCTGTAATAGGAATAGCGGGAAATGTTGGAGAAGGAATTGATGAATTATATGATTTAGGATTTGATTCAATCTTATCTATAATGCCTGGAGTTATGACATTAGATAAAGCACTTAGTAATGCAAAAGAAAATATAGAAAATACACTTGAGAATGTAGCTAGATTACTATCAATTTAAATTAAAATAAATACTTATATATTATTCATATATAGAAATAAAGATATTTTTTGAGAATAATATATAAGAATAAAGATTGTTAAAAAAATATTTAAGTTATATAATATTATACATAGTTTAAAAAATTATAGAAATTTAGGGGAATATGTGCAAGTATACATATCAATATATTCTGTATGAAAACAGGGGGAGCATAGATGTATAGTATAGACAGTAAAATAGCACAAGACATCGTTAATAGAGTTATGGAAGTAATACCTTATAACGTAAATATAATGAATAAAGATGGTGTGATAATAGCTAGTGGGGATAAAGGACGAGTAAATAAGCTACATAGTGGAGCGTTGGAAGTCTTACAAAAGGATGAAGTTATAGAAATATATATGAATACGGACAAAGAAAAGGAAGGTATAAACCTTCCTATTAAGTTCTATAAAGAGACGGTCGGAGTTATTGGAATAACTGGGAATCCAACAGAAATCAGACAGTTTGGACAGTTAGTAAAGATAACAGCCGAGCTACTTATTAATAAGCATTTTACATTTTCAAAAAAGAAAGCATTAGAAATTCATAAAAATAAATTCTTTTATGAACTTATGACTTCTGAAAATGAATACAGATCTAATACAAAAAGAGAGGCTGAAGAATTAGGTATAAATTTAGATGTTTCTAAGATTGCATTAGTAATAGATATTAAAGATAGGAATTTTAATTATTTTGTAAATATAAAAGATAAGTTGGGAATGTTTTTAGATAAACAAGAGTTTATTGTTGAGTATTCAGAAAATATATTAGTTGCATTAGTTAATAATATATCAAAGCAAAACATATTAATCGAGATACTTGGAGAATATGATGTTGAGGTAGGTGTAGGACTACAGGAAAAACTAATATATAACACTGTTAATCAAGGTAAGGCTTGTTTAAAGGTTGGGAAAATACTAAATAAAGACGAGAAAATCTTTAAATATGAAGATCTTTATTTTTTGTCAACTTTAACAACTTGCAAAGGCAATAATAATTTAAAACGACATATGGAAATTTTAAAAGAAGAAGGAAATAAGCTGGATTTGATAGATACAATTTTGGCTTATATAGAAAACAATGGAGAGGTAAATATTATTTCTAAAGTATTAAATATACATAGAAATACGCTGAATTACCGTCTGGAAAAGATATATACGCTTACAGGCAAAAATCCAAAGAAGTTTATAGATCTTTTAGAATTATACACAGCTTACATACTTTATAACTAAATTATGCAAATGAACAAAAAAATATAAAAATGTTAGTTAAAGAAACGATGATTAAATTATAACAAAAATTTATAATTAAAATATAATAACACATTAGAAATAAACAGATAGCAATTAAAAATATAGTAATAATTATAGAGAGGGATAGTATGGGATGCAAAATAACTAATGAAAACAAAGAGCCTCTATATATAAAAGTTAATCCTAAAGATAATGTTGCAATAATAGTTAATCAAGGCGGATTAAGTAAGGGGACTGTTTTTAAAGATGGACTACAATTACTTCAAGATATTCCAGAGGCTAACAAGGTGACTCTTTGTGATATAAAAAAAGACGAGCCGATAATTAGATATGGTGAAGTGATTGGATATGCAAATGAAGATGTAGCAAAAGGAAGTTGGCTGAGGGAGGATAAGGTTATCCTACCAAAGGCATATTCATTAGATGAGCTAAAAAGCGATTTTATTGAAAATGATTTAGAACCATTAGAAGGGTACACTTTCATGGGATATAAAAATAAAGATGGAAGTGTAGGTACTAAAAACATCTTAGGTATAACGACCACTGTTCAATGTTCACAAGGTGTACTTGATGTAGCTGTTGAAAGGCTAAAAAGAGAAGTTTTACCAAAGTATACAAATGTAGACGATATTATCGCATTAAATCACCTTTATGGATGTGGAGTTGCTATAAAAGGTAAGGGAGCAGAAATCCCTATAAGAACTATCAAAAACTTAGCTAAAAATGCTAATTTTGGTGGTGAGATTTTAACTGTATCGTTGGGATGTGAAAAGTTAGTTCCAGAGATGTTATTCCCAGATATAAAAGATGAAAATCTTATTATATTACAAGAGTGCAATGGATTTTTGGAAATGGTAAACCAAATAATGGACAAATCAGAGGAAAAACTTAAAGAATTAAATAAAAGAAAACGTGAAGAATGTCCAGTATCAGATCTAGTAGTTGGTCTTCAATGTGGAGGTAGCGATGCTTTTTCTGGAGTGACGGCAAATCCTGCTGTAGGATATGCAGCGGATTTATTAGTTAGAGCTGGGGCAAAGGTTATGTTTTCGGAAGTTACTGAAATAAGAGATGCAGTCCACTTATTAGCACCGAGAACTATAAATGATGAAGTATTATCAAAACTTGTATCAGAGATGAAGTGGTATGATAGATATTTAGAACAAGCTGATGTTGATAGAGATGCAAACCCATCTCCAGGAAACAAAAAAGGAGGCTTATCTAATGTTGTTGATAAGGCATTAGGTTCAGTTGCTAAATCAGGTAGTACAAGAATAGTAGATGTTTTATCACCAGGAGAGAGAATAAGAAAAAGCGGTATGACATATGCTGCTACACCAGCAAGCGACTTTGTTTGTGGGACTCAACAACTATCATCAGGAATAACGATGCAAGTATTTACAACAGGAAGAGGTACAACATATAACTTAAATGTATCTCCAGTAATAAAGGTATCGACAAATTCAACATTAAAGAAAAAATGGTTTGATTTAATAGATGTAGATGCCGGAACTATTGCAACAGGGGAGAAAACTATAGAAGAAGTTGGTTGGGAAATATTCAACTTAATCCTAGATGTTGCAAGTGATAGAAAGAAAACTTTCGCTGACGAGCACAAGATATACAATGCATTAGCAGTATTTAATCCTGCTCCAGTGACTTAAAATAAATTTTATGGGGGAAACAAAAATGACAAATAAAACACCAATCATAACAAAAATGGATGTAATACCAGTAGCAGGTCATGACAGTATGTTATTAAACTTAAGTGGTGCACATGCACCATTTTTCACAAGAAATATAGTTATATTAGAAGATAGCAACGGAAACGTGGGAGCAGGGGAAGTTCCTGGTGGAGAAGGAATAAGAAAAACATTAGAAGATTCTAAAGAATTAGTATTAGGACAAAGCATAGGAAACTACAACAACATTTTAAACAACGTTCGTAAAAAATTCAACGATAGAGATGCAGGCGGTAGAGGTCTTCAAACGTTCGACTTAAGAATAACTGTTCATGCAGTAACTGCATTAGAAGCAGCTTTACTTGATTTATTAGGAAAACACTTAGATGTTCCTGTTGCAGCTTTATTAGGAGAAGGGCAACAAAGAGAAGAAGTAGAAGCTTTAGGATATTTATTCTTTATAGGAGATAGAAACAAAACTGATTTACCATACTTAGATGGAAAAGATGGAGATTGTGAATGGTACAGAGTTAGAACAGAAGAAGCATTAACTCCAGAAGCAGTAGTTAAATTAGCTGAGGCGTCTCATGAAAAATACGGATTTAAAGATTTCAAATTAAAAGGTGGAGTTTTAACACCAGACGAAGAAATAGAAGCAATAACTGCTATAAAAAATAGATTCCCAGAGGCAAGAGTTACAATAGATCCAAACGGATGCTGGTCATTAAAAGATGCAATAAGAGTTTGTAAAGGAAAACAAGATGTATTAGCTTATGCAGAAGACCCATGTGGTGCTGAAGATGGATATTCAGGAAGAGAGATAATGGCTCAATTTAGAAGAGCTACAGGTCTTAAAACTGCGACAAACATGATAGCAACTGACTGGAGACAATTACAACATTCAGTACAAGTTCAATCAGTAGATATACCACTTGCTGACCCTCACTTCTGGACAATGCAAGGTTCTGTTAGAGTTGGTCAATTATGCAACGAATGGGGATTAACTTGGGGTTCTCACTCAAACAACCACTTCGACATATCATTAGCAATGTTTACTCATGCAGCTGCAGCAGTTCCAGGAGATATAACTGCAATAGATACTCACTGGATATGGCAAGAGGGAATAGACAGATTAACTAAAGAGCCATACCAAATAGTAGACGGAAAAATAGCAGTTCCTAAAAAACCAGGTCTAGGAATAGAGCTAGATATGGATAAAATAATGGCAGCAAATGCATTATATAATGAACATTGTCTAGGTGGAAGAGATGACAGTATAGGAATGCAATACTTAATAAAAGACTGGAAGTTTGACAATAAAAAACCTTGCTTAATAAGAGAAGAAGAAAAAGAAGAAATATACGCTTAATTAGGGGGATTTAATATGGATACTAGTTCAATAAAGGGGATAATTGTACCTATAGTTACGCCTGTAGATGAAGAAAATCACATAAATGAAGAAGCTATGGCGAGAGTTGTAAATTATATTATTGACGGAGGAGTACATGGGATACTTGCTTTCGGAAGTAATGGTGAGTTTTTCGCAATAGATGCTGATGAACAAAGAAAGGCACTTGCTTGTATGGTAAAAACAGCAGACAAAAGGGTCCCAGTTTATATGGGTATAGCAGGAATTACAACAAAAGAATGTGTAGAAACTGCAAAAATGGCGAAAGAAGAAAACGCAGATGGTATATCAATACTACCACCTATGTTTATCTCACCAAGTGAAGACGAATTATACGCACATATAGTTACAATAGCAGAGACAGTACCAGATTTACCAGTACTTTTATACAACAATCCAGGAAAAGTTGGTTATGGGCTTAGCGTAAATTTAGTTAATAGATTAGCTGATGTTCCAAACATAGTAGGTATAAAAGATACAAGCGGAAATATGACATTGACTGCAGAATTTATAAGAACAACTAAAGATAAAGGTTTTAAAGTTATGGCTGGAAAGGACACTATGATTTTAGGATCATTAGCATATGGAGCAGTTGGAGCAATAGCATCAACAGCTAACATAGTACCAGAATTAGTTGTGGAAATATATGATAAATATATGGCTGGAGATATAGAAGGTGCTTGTGAAGCTCAATTTAAACTTACACCTTTTAGAAATACATTTGATAAAGTATCATTCCCAGCAGGGACAAAAGACGCTTGTAACTTAATAGGGCTTGATGTTGGAAATAGTATAAAACCAAACACAACAGCATCACCAGAAGTATTAGACGAGATGAGAGAAATACTTACTGAATTAGGATATATAAAAGAAGAAGTACTATTAGACGCATAAAATTTATAATAGAAAAACCAAGATTATCATAGATAAATAAAAATCAAATTTATCTATGATAATTAAAAGTAAAAAGATATAAAGAAATTTAAATTAAGAAAACAATAATAAAAAATATATTAGCAAGAAATGGAGTATGTGAAATGAAAAAAATAGGATTTATAGGATTAGGAATAATGGGAAAACCAATGAGTAAAAACCTTTTAAAAGCAGGTTATGAACTTGTTGTTTTAGATAGAAATCAATCAGCAGTAGACGAAATAGTAGCATTAGGAGCAAAATCAGCAGCAACACCAAAAGAAGTTGCACAACAAGTTGAAGCTATAATAACAATGTTACCAAACTCTCCACACGTTAAAGAAGTTGTTTTAGGAGAAAATGGTGTTATAGAAGGAGCAAAAGAAGGATTAGTAGTAATAGACATGAGTTCAATAGCTCCATTAGTAAGTAGAGAAATATATGAAGCATTAAAAGAAAAAGGCGTTAAGATGATAGATGCACCAGTAAGTGGTGGAGAACCAAAAGCAATAGACGGAACAATGTCTGTAATGGTTGGTGGAGATAAAGAAGTATTCGACGCTTGCTATGATGTTATGGATGCTATGGCAGGGTCAGTAGTTTATACTGGTGAAATAGGAGCTGGTAACATAACTAAATTAGCTAACCAAACAATAGTTGCATTAAATATAGCAGCAATGTCAGAAGCGTATATATTAGCTACAAAAGCTGGAGTTGATCCAGAATTAGTATACCAAGCTATAAGAGGTGGATTAGCTGGAAGTACAGTATTAGATGCTAAATCAAACATGGTTATGGACAGAAACTTCAAACCAGGATTTAGAATAGATTTACATATAAAAGACTTAGGAAACGTACTTGATACTGCTCATGGAGTAGGAGCTCCATTACCATTAACTGCAGCAGTTATGGAAATGATGCAAGCAATAAAACTTGATGGATGCGGAACAGAAGACCACTCTTCATTAGTTAAATACTATGAAAAATTAGCAAACGCTCAAGTTGTTAGAAAAGGAAACTAGGTTTCAACATTTGATTTAACCTCAAAATATACCTACAGATTATGTGGCTTTGCTACATAATCTGTTTTTTAATTGGGAATAAATTAATATAGGATTTAAAATAATATATAATTTAAGATAGAGTGAAGTTTTAAATTATATATAAGTGAAATATTAAGTGTTAATAATTGATAAGGAGGGGCCAAAATGGATAGATTTGTTAGATTAAAAGATGGAGCGTTGATGCCGAAATTAGGACAGGGGACGTGGTTTTTGGGAGAAGATAAATCCAAAGAACAAGACGAAATTAAAAGTATAAAAATAGGAATAGAAAACAACATGACGCTTATAGATACAGCAGAAATGTATGGAGAAGGGTTAGCAGAAGAATTAGTCGGAAAAGCAATAAAAGGATATGACAGAGAAAAACTATTTTTAGTATCAAAAGTATATCCACATAATGCAGGAAGAAGAAACATATTTAGAAGTTGTGAAAATACACTAAAAAGAATGGGAGTAGAATATCTTGACTTGTACTTACTTCACTGGAGAGGGGCAGTACCACTAAGCGAGACTGTGGAATGTATGGAGGAGCTTGTTAAAAAAGGTAAAATAAAAAGATGGGGAGTTTCAAACTTCGATATAGACGATATGAAAGAACTTATGACTGTTAAAGATGGAGACAAATGCGTAGTAAACCAAGTCTTATATCACCTAGGCTCAAGAGGGATAGAATATAGCCTTTATCCTTGGATGAAAGAGCACAATATCCCAGTTATGGCATATTGCCCAATGGCACAAGGAGCAAGCCTAAAACACGAGCTAATGACAAATAAAGAACTAATAAAAATCGCTGAGAAATACGATTTATCAGTACCAGAATTGCTGCTTGCATTCGTATTGCAAAAAGATAATATTATCGCAATACCGAGAACATCTAACCCACAACATGCACTTAGAAATGCGAAGGTGGCTGATGTGAAGATTGATGAGGGGGATTTGGAGATTATGGATAGGGAGTTTCCGGCTCCTGATAGGAAGGTTTATTTGGATATTGTTTAGGGGATGGATTAAAATATATTAATAAAGGCCGTATACATGATGATTTTGATTATTGTGTATACGGCTTTTTAAAATTGATAGTAAATATAGGTATTAAAATCAAAATTAGGATAAATACTGATAAGATAGAAAAACAATTCTATATGAGAGGTGCTATAATGACAGATTTTATAATTGATTTAATGGTTACAATTTGGCTTACGATATTAATTTATTTATTTTTATCAGAGCTGTATTTTAGAACTAGAGGGTTTAAGGCAATTAAAAGAGAGATTGAGGTATATACAAAGGAATGTAATGAGTTAAATGATCATATAGAGGATATGAAGAGTGTGGATTTGGGGTTTAGAAGGAGCTATAATGGGGAAGGAAAGGATTCTAATCCAAAAATAAACCAAAAATATTTTAAATATAATCCAAAGGTATGTAACTGTTCAGATTCTATTTTTAAGAACGCCAAAAATAAACCATTTGAATATGTATATAAATATTTTAATGTAAAAGCTGATGAAAAAACATTGAATAAATTAAAAAATACTTTAAATGATTTTTTAGCTGTGGAAGAAGGTAAAAAATTATTAGAAAGACAAAGAAATGAAATTATAAAAAAGATAAGAAAAGAATTACCTTATTTTATTAGACGATTTACAGGGATACAAAGATTAAGTAGAAAACTAGGATTTAAAGATATAGATTTAAAGGATTCATACTTTCCTACATATACTTTTAGATGTATAAGTAAGTATGGAAAAATAACTGGAGCATTCGATGTTGTGTTTGATTTGAAAGAATTAGAAGAATTTATAAAATATTTATTACAGAAGATAAAATTCAAGAAAAGTGTAGCAGGTCAAAGGGCATTAATGACACCAAAGTTAAGAGAAAAGATAAAAGAAAGAGATGGTTATACTTGTCAAATCTGTGGATTATCCAATAAAGATGAGCCAAATTTATTGTTGGAAATAGATCATATAATTCCTTTGTCTAAAGGAGGAATGACAACTGAGGGTAATTTGCAGACATTGTGTTGGAGATGTAATAGAAGTAAGGGAGCTAAGATATAATTTTGTAGATGTTTTTTATTTGTATAAATATGGATTAACTAATAAATGATTTATAAAATGTGCTAAACTTTACTTAAAATATATGTTGAGGTTTTAGTTATATGGCTTTAATAGAGTAGTAATTAAACAATAATCTTGTTGGATTGAAAAGTAAATATTTATCACAACTGGATGAGTTGACGGTGCAAACTGATGAAAGGCAGCAAATTGATGATATTCCATGGATAGAGGTTAGAAGGATAGCTGCAGAAAGTTACCAAATGTGGGATGATAAATTGAACGAGATTTATGGTGTGTTAAAGCAGGAGTTGCCAGCAGGTAAGATGTCTATGACAAAGCTCAGTATGACAAGGGATAGATGTTATGAGTTGGTTAATTCTTATTTTAAATAGCAAATTATTATAATTAAATAGATATTTCGACACAAAATTTAACATTATAAGGATTTATTAGTAAAATACTATATCCCCAAAATCCATTATATGTTATAAATAATATAGACCATATAAGGAGGGGAAATAATGGTACCAATAATAGTTATATTTGTAGCAGCGGCAGTTGTTTTATTCTTCCTGCTAAAATCGAAAGTGGCGAAGGTGTTAGTTTCGGCATTTGTGATTGTGGTAGGGGTTGTGCTTATGATGCAGGATTCGACAATAAATCAAAAGCAAGAACAAAATGTCGTAAAGAGTGAAAATAAGTTAGAGGGAGAGAATGATGAGTCTGGGCAAAACAACTCAGATAGTAAAGATTCGACACAAGAGTCAAATAACGACAAGTCGGATGAGAAGAAAGAAGACAAAGAAGCTAGTAATAAAGACAATAGTCAAAGTACACAAAACAACAGTAATCAGTCTGCTAGTTTAAAATCTACATATTTGCAAGAATTAGCGAGTTTGGAAGCTAAAACGAATAATATGCTAGATGGATACACTACATATGAAATGACAAATAGTGCAACGCAAATTTATACTTTGTGGGATAATGAGTTAAATAAAATCTATGGAGTGCTGAAAAATCAGTTATCTGAAAGCGAGATGAATAGTCTTAGACAAAAGCAAAGAGAATGGATAACATATAGAGATAACAAGGCTGAACAAGATGCAGCTGAGTATGAAGGTGGGACTATGGCACAGCTAGAGTTGATACTTTCAAAGGCTAATACTACACAAGAGAGATGTTATGAATTAGTTAACTGGTATATGAAGTAAGTGATATGTAAAAATATAGAGAATTTTGTTCAAAAATGTTAGATATAGGGAATGATTGTATTGACTTAGACAATCATTCCCTATTATACTAAATTTAGACAATATATATACAATGTGAGGGGAATTATGACAAAAAACAAAAAAATCATATCTTTATTTTTAGCGTTTGTAATGCTAATATCAAGCGGTATATTTACTGCTAATGTGCATGCGGCACCAGCAAGACCTACAGTTTATGCACATGCATACACTATTATGGACGCCAATTCGGGAGAAATAATCATGTCTGAGCAGGGAAATAAGCGTATCTATCCTGCGAGTACAGTAAAATTATTGACTGCAATAGTTGCAATTGAAAATTGCAGTTTATCAAGGAGAATAACAGTAAAACAATCTACTATAGATAAGATCGATGCAGATACGACATCAGCAAATCTAAAAGCGGGTTATTCGTACACTTTGGAAGAACTTTTAAACATGCTTTTAGTTTATTCAGCAGGTGATGCGGCTGAAATTATTGCAGAGGCAGTTGGAGGAAGTAGCGCACAATTTGTCAATATGATGAATAGAAAAGCTAAAGCACTTGGAATGAATAATTCTTATTTTGACAATGCTATTGGAATGGACTGGCATGCAAATCCAAATATTTATTCGACGGCAAACGATATTGCGAAATTGACAAGATACGCTATGACAAACGACACAATTAGAGAAATCGTTAAAAAGCCACAATATGTGATAAAAAACTACTATAATGGACAATCAAAGACATTACTTGCATCAAATAACTTCTTAAGAAATTATAGCTATTCTAAGAATTTATTCACGATAATAGGTTCAAAAACAGGTACAACTGACAAAGCTGGATATGCATTAGCTACAACAGCGAAAGATAGCTCAGGAAGAGAAGTGATCTGTTCATTTTTCGGTAAAAGTACTCGTACGCAAATGTTCCAAGATATAAACAAATTACTGACTTATACTTTTAATAATTATAAAACTATTTTGCAAAGAAGTTTTTATGATATTAGATATTCATCATCAAAAGCTGTTATAAATCAATACTTGGCAAATGGAGTTTTAACTATGACTTCTACAGGAAAGTTCTCAGGGAGTGAACAAGTAAGCAAGTATGAATTTGTAAATACGACAAATAAAGCTTTAAAAACATCATATACGACAAGTAATACATCAGAAAAAATGACATTATTAGGTGTCGCAAACTTATTTAAAGATTATAACAATAAAGAATATAGTGAAACTGTGAAAAACAAATATAAAACAGTATTCAAAAATTTAAATTCAACTGATTTTAATAATATGGTACATTTATACGAATTAAATGTATTACCACATAATTATCAGTACAATGTAAATTCAAAGATTTCTAGGGAAGAGATGGTACTACTATTAAGTAAAATGCCGAAAAAAGTAGCATCTTTAAAAACATTTACTACATTCACAGTAAATACGATAAACCCGACATCGACAACGATAACAGGGAAAGGACTAGCGACTGCAACAGTAAGAGCATATGTAAACGGTAGACAAATTGGAAACAGTGCAACTGTGGATTCTTACGGAAACTACAAAATAACAATACCGAAGCAAGCAGCAGGAACGAAGGTAACTGTGAAGATGAGTAAAACAGGATACACAGAAGTGTCGAAAGATGTAGCAGTGACACTAAATACATTTACTACATTCACAGTAAATACGATAAACCCAACATCGACAACGATAACAGGGAAAGGACTAGCGACTGCAACGGTAAGAGCGTATGTAAATGGTAGACAAATTGGAAACAGTGCAACTGTGAATTCTTATGGAAATTACAAAATAACAATACCAAAGCAAGCAGCAGGGGCGAAGGTAACTGTGAAGATGAGTAAAACAGGATACACAGATATATCAAAAGTTATATCAGTATCGTTAAACACATTCCCGACATTCACAGTCAACACAATAAGATATACTTCGACAACGATAACAGGAAAAGGTCTGAAAACAGCGACAGTAAGAGCGTATGTAAATGGAAGACAAATCGGTAAAACTGCAACTGTGGATGCTTATGGAAACTACAAAATAGTAATTCCAAAGCAAAGAGCAAAAACAAAAGTTGTAATCAATATGAGTAAAACTGGATACACAACAACATCAAAAACTATAGTTGTTAAATAAATTTAATATTTTAGAGTAGTTTATAGAGAAAAAAGGAATACGAAATTGTATTCCTTTTTTTGTGCAAATTTTAAAATTTTCTAAACATAAATTTTGTCCTTTTTTGTGTGAATTATCACGCGGAAAACGAGGAATTTCTCCATTATAGTCCTTTTTTGAATGTAAATATGTTTTTGTTGTAAAACGGGGTACTTGTATGTCGAAAATAAAAATATACAAATCGAATGATAGGATTATTTGACGTACGGTTTATGATATTTGGGTCTTATTAAGGTGATACAATATAATTAAGAGGGGGATCACAAAAAATCAAGGGGGGGTACGTATGAAAAGGAATTTTGCAAGTTGGACTATTTCGATATTATCTTTTGTAATGATGTTTAGTTTTACAGGTTGCTCTCAAAATCAACAATTAGATGATGCAAAAGCAGCCGAAAAAAATGAAATTGTGGAATCTCAAAAAACATCAAACAAAACACTGAAGAAACCAGTCGTAAATTATGCTACGTTAAAAGTGGACAAGACTCAGGCGACAAGCGGAGACAAGGTGAAGGTGAGCGTTAAGATAAAAGACGACGATGATATGCAAAGTGCATACATTTATTACTTGTCAGGAATGACGGACAATCTTCAGATGATCGAGCTTAATTATAATGAAAAAACAAAGTATTATGAGGGGGATATTGAGATTTTAGATAGCAGTGAATCTGGAACTTGGAAGGTTGAAAGCATATTAACTGTCGATAAAAGAAATCGTACGACAAATACCTACAACTCACTTACAGTAAACGACACTACTTTAGAAAATAGACAAGATTTGTCGAGTGGTGATTTTACAGTTAGTAATACAAATCCAGAATACAACGCACCAAAAATAGATATGTCTACATTAAAAGTAAGCCAAAAAAGTGCTAAATTAGGAGACAAAATCAAGATAAGTATTAAGATTACAGACGAAACATCAATTCAAAAAGCAATAATAGTATATAAAAAGCCACAATCAAACAAAAGTGAAACAATTCAACTAACTTATAACGAAAAAACAAACATGATGGAAGGATATTACACTGTCAGCGAGACAAGCGAAAGTGGAATTTGGAAAATTAATTACATAATCGCCCACGATACAAACTACAACTCACGAACTATAAATTGTGATTGGGGCGATGAAAACGATTTGAAGTATTTTGTAAATGGTGATTTTACAGTTGAGGAAATTGAGGAATAATAGATAATTTTTAATAATCGAAAGCGGGAGAAGAGAGACTCCTGCTTTTATTTTGTTAAAATAATAAAGTTTATAAATAGCTAAAATAATAAATCTGTAAATAGCTTATAAATTTCACAACATAGTATGTCTAAATTAGTGTATACTATATACAATGACTAGAAGGAGAATTTACATATGAACTTAGCAATAGAAAAATATAAAAAAATAAGACAAGCCCAAGCAAATGGAGCGAGAACGATAGACGATTTAAAAATAATGACTGATATAGTTATAGAAAATGATGACGAAGCAAAAGAAATGGAAGCAGTGTTAAAAAATGCATGTAAATGTAGAAATGTGTCTGTAGAAGAAGTTGCACAAGCCGTTAGAAATGGAGCAGACACAGTAGAAAAAGTTACAGCAGCAACTGGTGCTGGAGCAGATTGTGACAAATGTAAAGGTGGAGTACTTCAAAGTATAATAAAAAATAGAGGATAATATACAAACGAGTTTATTTATTATAAAATCATTACAAATTGGACAATAGGAGGACGACATGCCACAAATAAAAGTAAGAGGAATTAACGAAAACGACATTTGTAAAATAAGCGAAAAAATGGTCGATGAATTAGTAGAGGCAGTAAAATGCCCAAGAGATTATTTTGAGATAGAATGTATAAAATCTGTTGCTATAAGAGATGGCAAAATAGCAGATGTATACCCATTTGTTGAGGTTGCTTGGTTTGATAGAGGTCAAGAAATTCAAGACATAGTTGCCAAAATAATAACTAACAACATAAGAGAAAATCTAAATATAGAAAGCATGGATCTTGCTTTTACAGTTTTTGAAAAAGAGAAGTATTACGAAAACGGAGAGCATTTCTAGATAGAAAATAGCAATAGGAAAACCACATCTTGGGACTTAGGATGTGGTTTTTTAATTTCCAACCTATTAACTAAAGCAACGGAATCTTTGATTCGTTGGCGCCATGAGCAAAGCGAATTTTAAGCAACGGACAAAGTCGTTGGCGCCATGAGCAAAGCGAATTTTTTATTAATAACTTTAGCTAGTTTATGAGATATTATCTTCAAAATGGAAATACCTTAGGTGATTTGCTTTCTAAGAAGAAATATATTTAATAATGTATAAGATGCAGTATGTATTTTATTAAAACTAATAAATTTCCTCGATATAAGTTTTGTTTGTCGTAATATAATAGCCTGATTTTAATTTATACATATTTGTGTCATTTCTCTCGACCAAATCGACTATTGTAAATATATCTCCGGCTTTTGCCACCCCAGCAATGCTTGAGGTTTTAAAATCTGGGTATTTTCTATAGTTTACGTCTTTTTTGACTTTTATCATCTTTGGCAGGGGAGAAGTTGAGCTATTTTTTATGTAGTCAGGAGAGGTGCAGTTGATGATATTATCAAGGGTGATTTTGCCTGACTTTAAGTTATGGCAATCAGTTTTAAATTGTGTCATTTTATGGGGATTTTTGACCATATAAATTGGGCACAGTTTGTAAGCTTTTCCGACGACATCGGTGTGGGTGATGATGTCAGTCTTGCAGTCAAGCCCCTTATACTGGCACAACCACGCGCACAAGTGGACCATGCTTTTGTAGGTTTCGTCAGTATAGTGATTGTCCTCACCTGTTGTGGCGACTTCGATTGCGATGGCGTACTTATTGGCACTGTTGGTCGCATAACATTGCTCGCTAGTTGGGATTAATTGAAAAATTGTTCCGTCGAGGTCGATAACATAGTGGGATGAGGCATAGATGTATTTCCCGTTGACCTTGTATCCATTTGCGACAACATTGTTAAAATATGACACAGTTCGCCAGCCTTCCACATCAGCCTGACCAGTATAGTGAATAGCAATTTTCTTTGTGATAAGAGTAGTACCCGGTCTGCCAAATCTATTTCTTTTTTGCCATTTTTCGATTATTTTCGGTTTGCTGAGCATAATTTGCCTCCTTTGTATATGTAGATTTATATATTCATATTTATATGATTATATTTATAATAAATATATTTATTTTAGGTACAATTTTTACTTTGCCTAAAAAGGGATTTCATCATTCCCAGCGATTTCTGTGACGCTTGGAACTGTGTCAGATGGTGTAATTGCAAAGGGTGGAGCAGTCGCAGTTTTAGGTATTTGACTTATGTTGCTGGAATTTTTACTTGAGGCTAAATCACCAACTAAATTAGATTTAGAAGTTGAATCAGATGTAGAAAGTAAAGATTCAGAAGCAGTATCATTAGCAGGGATTGGGTTATTTGTACCAGAATTATTCCCATCACTAGATCTATTTGGTGAGTGTAGTTTTGTTATAGTATTTGCGACTACTTTGGCGAAAGTCTTGTTATTTCCGTCAGAATCGACATATCTATCTATATGTAGACTGCCATCGACTGAAACTAGACAACCTTTTTCGATATAAGTCGCACAGTATTCTGCCTTTTTGCCCCAAATTTCAACAGGGATAAAGTCAGTAACGACTTGGCTATCTTTTCTATAACTGCGGTTTATTGCTAGCGTAATCTTTGAAATTGCAACACCTGTGTTAAAAAATCTAAGTTCTGGATCAGCTGTCAGCCTTCCTATTAATATAACTGAATTCATAAAAATACCTCCTTACAAATTTTTATAATAATTAAATTTTGAAAAGTTAAAGAGTTTTAACAAAAACTGCCCTGTTCGTATGTTGGCTCGTACCCAAAGTCTTTTTGAAGTTCTAGCTCGCCTTTTGTGAAAAATCTCTTTCTTTCTGATTTGAACTCTAAAAGGGCGCGTTTTTTGATTATGCCGGTGATTCTGTTTTTTAGGATGAGCGCATGGGTAAACGGCTTGCCATCTTCACGCGTCGTCTTAAAGATATAGTCTGCCAAGTTGGGTATTTCGCTTGCACCTGAGATTTCAAAAACGTGCGGCTCTCTATTCATAAGCGAGCTTTTGTTGGAATGGGCGACTAAAATGACGACGAGATTGTACTTTTTTGCTAGGTTTTTCAATGCTTTTACAGCTATGATTTGTTTTTCGTATTTGTCAGAACCGCTGCACTCTAGAGTCATCAAGTTGTCCAAAATAAATAATTTGACATTTTTCTTAATCGCCAAGTACTCAATCGCATTTGCCAGATTTATCTCGTCGGCCCTTGCCTCTTTGGAGTAAATAAATAATTTGTCCTTGGTCCAGTTGCTAATCATCTCAAAACCTTCATCACTAAGGCGCACATATTGACCGAAATTGTTGGTACAAATCGACAAATGTTTAGTATTTGCAACAGTTTTTGCAAACCACTCCATAATCATTTGGTAAGTAAGCTCGCCGGAATACAAAAATCCATTGAACCCTAAACTGAGCGCATTCGCCAAAATCTGATTTAAAAATGTACTCTTACCAGAACCAGGCTCACCAGTCACAACAGTAAGTGTGCCAAAGTTAAGCCCGCCGCCAGTAACATTGTCAATTGATCTAAATCCAGTTTCAATCGCACCTGAATTCTCAGTTTTGAGCGAAATTGTAGATGCATCAATAAACAAATCATTGACATTAGTACACTCCAAAAGCGTTGATTTTAGCTCATCTGTGAAGTTTATTAAGGCGCTTGTATCCATAGATTGAATATTTGTTCCGGCTTGTAAAAGCATATTGTGGATATAGCGTTTCATAGCGAGGTTCTTCACAATTTTCATGTAGTAGATGATGTTGTCAGCAGTCGGAACAATGGTGATAAGGCTCGAAATATAAGCAACACCGCCGATTTCGTCGAGAGTTTTGTCATTTTTCAACTCATTTGAAAGAATTATAAGGTCAATTTCCAAGTCAGAATCAGACAATTTTTTCATACACTTGTAGATGATTTTGTGCTTATCGAGATAAAAATCACTACTAGATAAATTTACCTCATTACCCTCAGAGATAGACTTAGGCTCGATTAGAATTGCACCCAGAATACTTTGTTCAGCCTCGATATTGTAAAGCTCCATAAAAATTCCCCCTTTAAGATTAAATAATCACAAATAAGATTAAATACTAAAATAAGACTAAATACTCACAAATTAAAATTTAAATGTCTTCAAAACCAACAAGAGAATAAGAACCATAGATGCTGTTTATAACTATTGAATTTTCAACGTTTTTTGAATTATGACTAGATACAAAATTATCCCTGCGATTAGATATAAAACCATTACGATTAGCCCCAAAGCCGTCTTTACAGTTAGATGAATAGTCACTGTGATTATACCCAAAGTCGTCTTTGTAGTTAGTCGCAAAACTACTGCGATTATATCCAAATCTATCCTTGCAGTTAGGCACAAAATCACTGTGATTATCTAAAAAACTGTTGTGGCTGTTATCGAAATTAGGCATAAATTTATTTTCTTCGTAGTTTTTTCGGCAAATTAAGCGGTCGTATTGCTTTCTAAGATTGCTCGGATTAAGGATTTGGCAACTCCAAAAAGCACTTTTTGTATGAACCCACTTGATTAATTCAGACACCTCTTTTAGATCTCTATGGTCAAAATTTAAAATTGCATCAAAAGTTCTAGCCCAGTTTCTCATATTAGGCATTTTGAAGTTAGGGTTATTTTTTCGAATGAGACTTAAAAGCAAATCTGATAACGATTTAGACGGATTTCCCTTTTTCGCGCGTATGTCTGATATAGTAGATTTATTTAGTAGATTAATCTTTTGGTCAGGTTTTTGAACCGGGATGTTTGGTTTTTGGTCCGGAACATTTGGTTTTTGAACCGATGGGTTCGGTTTTAAATCAACAGGGTTGGCGCAAGAATGCGCTCTATTTTCACTCAGTTTTAAATCATCAAAATCAGAAGAAATCGAATTTTCGTTGCATAAAAAATCATTATCGTCCCAATTTTCGCTATGATCATATGGAAAATTATCATCTTCAAAATCATATTCATTGATACAGTTACAAAGTTCTATGTTATTCATTGAATAAATAGAATCATCATCAAAATACGACATATTTTTATTATAAGTAGGATAGTTTTTATAAGATAAATTTATAAGTTTTGAATAGTTTTTGCCAAGTGCAAAGTATGAATATGTGCCAGAATTGTATACAGTTGTTTTTTTCAGAATTTCAGCGTCACAAAGTCTGCGAAGTCTTCTATAGATGGCATCTTTTTTAACATTTAAGATAGGAAATTCGTCAGTGATAGCCTCGTAAGATACCCAATAATATTTATCGCCTTTAAGTGTTTTTGTAATCATTTTACCAGAGTTTTTAAAATCAGTAAACCATCTCAATATGGCTAAATCACCCATAGAAAGCCCAAGTTCACATGCTCCTTTTTGAAGAAATCCCATTACTGTATATCTCATAAATTACATCCTCCTTATAAAAATAAATTTCTCCCAATTAAAAAATAGATAAACTCCCCCAGATTGTGGGGGAGGGGTGCTTTGGGGGAAGCACCTAATTAGTAGGTTTTAATTATAAAATAGAGTTTACGCCTTATTGTTTTGTAGCTTTAAGATTAATTATGTTATTTGAAAGCTTGTTGATGCTATCTGTCAGGGTTTCCAGCTTACTTTCAAGCCTAATTAGTAGATAAATCGACACAGCAACTGGAAAACCGACATTAGCAATTAAAGTTTCAATAATCTCCATATAGTGACATTCCTAAAGAACTAAGTCATATTCTGTCGTATCAGTAGTGACAATTTTAGCCTCAACAGCCTCAACAAATGCATAATCATTTTTCTTAAAGATGTTTTTTTCTACGATAAGCTCCATAGTTGTCTTGATTTCAGTTTCGGTAATGTTGTCTTTTGGATCGTCTATAGAGATGCTGACGTTTTTACCGACTGAATTTTTAAATACCATTACGAGTTTTTTTGTCTCTGTCATAAAAATTCTCCTTTCTTTTTATAGTGGGGAAGTCGAAGTGACTTCCAAAGTGAAAATTATTCAGATAAAGTAGAGTTGTCTAATCTGACTATGTTGTAGACTTCGTGTTTTTGCAGTGCAGCAATTGCATTTGCAACATCTAATACGTTTTGATTAGTTGCAGCAGGGTCCACAAAACCAAAAGTTTTAGTAGCTTTGATTTGTTTTGAATTTTGGTCAAGCCCTTTATCCAAATATAACTTCAATGATGATAAATTTTTAGTCGCTATAACTGCCATAAGTTAACCTCCTTTGTAAAAAATTTATGAAATTATAGCCTAGTATAAAAGATAAGCTATAAAACAAAAGCAAATTTATAGAGTGTTGGGTTTATTATTTATAGATAGTTTAATTTACTATTTTGTTTTAACTTATAAAACTTATAATTTGTATAATTAAGCATTTTGTTTAAACTTTTTATGAGTTATCTAATTAAGCGTTTTGTTGAAAAATGCTCTTTCTATCATAAGTTTTATATCATGTTGTCTTCTTACTTTAATAATAGCCAAAGTGATACTACACTTTCCAATAAAACACTTGAAAAAAATAAATTGTTCAAAAAGTTTTTTCAAAAGTTGAGGAAAATATTTAATAAAAATACTGTAAAAATTTATTTTTTTATATCAAATAAAAGCAAAATTATATGAAAAATGTAGTAATTTTAAGCAATACAAAGAAATATAATGTCGTGAAAATATATTGCGGTAATCGAACATATGTACTATACTATGAAATATAGACATACAAAATAGACTAAGAATTATAAAATATACAAGTATAAATACAGACTCAAAATGGCGGACAGTAAATAGTTAAGTATTTTTGATTTATGAAAGGTAGGGGTAGGCTTATGGATAGCGAAAATAAGAATATAGCTGAGTTTGATTATGATTATAAAAAGATCGTACCGCCGCGATTACACCGTTTTTATGAGATTATAGGAAAAGAAAAATACGAAGAAGTGTTAGAAGTATATGGAGGCAATCCACTTTATTTAAACCAAAAAGAAAGCTATGAAAGAGAGCTGAGAAATTGGAATATTTACAAAGATTATAAAAATGGCATGGAGTATTTTGACCTTACGTCAAAGTATAAGTTGAGTGTAACGACAATTAGAAATATTACAGCACAATGTCAAAAAAAAGAGAAAAACGGAAATAATGAAGAAAAATGACTACTGGGTTAAAAATAATAGTGAAAAATGACAAAATTAAACACAAACCAGATAATATATAATTTCCTTAGAATTGAAAAAGCCAACAACTTGCATATAACAAGCTGTTGGCTTATATAATAACTACCTTAACTTAATCTAAATCTAAATAATAATCCTCTTCATCCCACAAGCTGACATTATAGCAAGCATAAGCCTCATCTATTATTTTCCCCGAATATTTATTATTCGAAGATTCATACTGACTATAATGGCTAGCGAGTTGGGAGACATAGTCGCTTTGATCTGTTTGATCTTCAGATTTTTCTTCTGATTTAGTATCAGATTCGTCTGTCAGTGATTTGAATGTAAAATCACATAGTTTTTTTAATAACCCTTTCACTTAATAATTCTCCTTTGTATTTGAAATTTCCCTCATACATATTATTATATAACAAAATTTTGTCATAAAATGTAAAAACTTCTGCATATAGCAATTTAGTTTATCATAAATTTTATAAAATTTATACCCAATTTTTTATTTAGATTGAAAATTTTAGAAAAAAGTAATAAACTAAGTAAGGAAGAAACATTTAGAGGGGGTAAAATAATGAAATATAATACTATTTACGAACTAAATGAAAGGGGTAGAGCGACGATTTGCCCGCAATGCAAAAATGAAGACATAGCGGATGATGCAAATTATTGCGAAATTTGCGGTGCATCTTTAATAAATAGATGCACAAATACAGAGTGCAACACTATCGGAAGTGGAAAGGCGAGATTCTGTAAAGAGTGCGGAAGTGAGACAGAATTTGGGAAAAGAGGTTATCTAAAACCTTGGAATACTGAAGGCGAAATAGAAATAATAGACGAGATTGTAGAAGATGAAATAGAAATAAATATGGACGAATTAGAAGATAATGAAGAAAACATGGTAGAAATCGAAATTGCGCATGATGATGAGTTCGACAATGAAGAAGACGAAGCGCCAGAAATCGACCATAGCATTTTAGGTGATTTTGGAGCTGTATACAGCCAAGATGACGACGAAGAAAATGACGAAAACGAGGAAACTTATGATAGATTCCAAGAGTTCAGTTATAAAGGTGGAGACGAATTTTTCGAGATATTCTAAAATATATATTTAAAATATGACGTATCAAGTCGAATGTATAAAATACAGCGCGTGATATGACAAATAACGATATATTACATAGCCCATGTCGATATGATACATAATTAAATAAATAAAAAAACTACTCACATATATAAATATGGGGGTAGTTTTTTTATTTTAAGCAATGTACGAAGTCGCCCACTCATGAACGAAGTGAATTTCAAGCAACGTACAAAGCTGCGGCCGATTTTAACCAAATCAACCCCTTGTAGGATTATAAAAATACCCCTATTATGGTATAATCTAAATAAAACGAAAAGGAGTTGAGAATATGAGAGGATTACTAGATCCAAAGATGGATTTTGTATTTAAAAACATATTTGGAAGCGAAAAACACCC
>OLPU01000323.1_pt1 | contig 43078 bp, 39 predicted proteins | sample 1673111 | NCBI WGS metagenome assembly OLPU01 (sample SAMEA3136755, study PRJEB25190) | human gut metagenome | reverse complement strand
CGTCGCCTTGGTAAGCCGTTACCTTACCAACTAGCTAATCAGACGCGGGTCCATCTCTTAGCGACAGCACGAAGGCCGTCTTTTTTATCCGGATCATGCGATCCGGACACTGTATGCGGTATTAGTCGTCGTTTCCAACGATTATTCCCCACTAAAAGGTAGGTTCCCCACGCGTTACTCACCCATCCGCCACTAACTCGGGCTCGGTCACTCCGAAGAGATCTCAAGCCTCCGTCCGTTCGACTTGCATGTGTTAGGCATGCCGCCAGCGTTTGTCCTGAGCCAGGATCAAACTCTCCGTAAATATCTTACGAAGGGCTTACTCTAGCTCTTCTTTAATTCATTGTTCGGTTGCTTCTTTCAAAGCACTGGTTTGTTTCGCTTGGCTGTTTAATTTTCAAAGAACAGGGCCGCCGCTCTCGGCGACAGCTCACTTATATTACCACAGGCGGCGTCTCTCTGTCAAGAACTTTTTTTCAAGTTTTTTCAGGGAGCTTTGCGCTCGGGGTTGACGTTTTGCTGTCAACTGCTGTCAACGATTGGTTATTATACGCGCCTTCTGACGAAAGGTCAAGGGGTATTTTGCGTTTTTTTTACAAAAACTTTTCACTGCTGTGGGCTGCGCTCTGCGATTTATTTCTGGCAGAATAATATGATTCGTCTGGAATTAATATTTATTATTGCTTTCACCCTTGCGCGAGGGTTTCTGTATGGATTACAATGGGCTTATGATCTTACATAAAGGAGGCCCTTGGTACTATGGCACAGACTGTACTTGTGATGGGCGGCACGGGTTTTCTCGGCAATAATCTTGTCACACATCTATCACATAATGGTTACCGCTGTATTGTAAAGACCCGTCACCCGGAAGCACATTATGACTCTCTTAATGTTAAATATATTGCGCACTTCTCAGAGATCTCTGAGCCTATAGATATTGTTGTGCACTTATCGGGGGTCCCTGTCAGTGTAAAGCGCTGGTCAAAATCTTTCCGCGAGGAGATTGTGGAGACGCGTGTGCGTCCGCTGAAAAATCTCAAGAGCTGGATGGAAAAGATTGCGCCGGAGGATCGGCCGAAACTGCTTTTGGTGGCCTCCTCCTCCGCTTACTATGGCATTGGCACGACGCGGCCAACGCACATTTACGATGAAGACGGTCCTGCGGGGAAGGATTACTACGCGCAGATGTTTGTCGAAATCGAGGAAGCTGGGCATGCGATGCGCTCTATCTTTGAGCGTGTGGTGATCCTGCGCACGTCGAATGTGCTGGGTATTGGCGGTCATGTTTTCCACCAGATCACGAAGCCGATCAAATCTGGTTTCTCGGGGATCTATGGTTCTGGCGAGCAGCCATTTCCTTGGATCCACCACCAGGACTGGACGCGCATTGTCACGTTCCTGATCGAACACCAGGGTGGTCATCACGACATCTACAATCTGGCGGCGCCTGCGATGAACCAGCAATATGAATTCGCTGGCTTGGCGGGAAGTTTTATTGGGCAGACGCATTCCCACGCGGCGCCAAAAGCGCTGCTCTATCTCTGGTGGGGCAAGCTGCGCGCGGACACGCTGATGCGTGGCAATTACATTGAGCCACGAAATATTTTAGACGAAGGATTCACGTTCCGCTTCAACAATCTCTACGAGGCGATGGACTATATTTTCTAAGCAAAACGAAAACGCTGAGCTGTTGGGCTCAGCGTTTTTTCTTTAGATGAGATGGCCGACGAGGTTGCCGGTGTTGAGACAGAGGATGATGAAAAGGGTGACCATGAAGATGCGGTCAAAATATTTGTCGTTGACGTGGGTGGCGATGTAGCCGCCGAGATATCCGCCGGCGACGGCTGCGACCATCATGAACGGCAGCACCATGGGATCGACGTCAGCAAAATGGGTGGTCCAGCCCATGGCTGCGACGTTGGCGCCCTGAGCGGCGACGATGATACACAGCGAGGTGAAGGCGGCGCTTTTGCTGGTCATGGAGAGCAGGATGACGAGGATGGGACGGTTGAAGATGCCGCCGCCGATGCTGAGAAAGGCGGCGATGGTGCCGAGGATGACGCCGATGGCGGTCATGAACGGCACGCTTTTGACGTGATAATGCGGCAGGCGTTCTTTGAAGATTTCGTGCAGCATGATCAGGAGCACAATGAGGATCTGGCAGACGCTCTGCACGATGATGACCTGAGAATCGTTGGTGGCGGCGATGAAATCTTTGAGCACGAGCTGTCCAAGCACGCCGCCGATCATGCTGCCGATGGCGAAGAAGGTGACGATGCGCCAGTCGATGCTCCTGGCGTTTTTGCGGGCTTTGATGATGCTGACGATGGTCATTGTCAGGATGGTTATGCTTGCCATGTCGTTGACGGTGGCTGCTGAGAATCCGCCGAGGGCGTCCATGAGCGGTTTGATGATGATGCCGCCGCCGAGTCCGGAGATGGCGCCGAGGGTGCAGGCAAAGAGAACGATGAGAAAAACGATAAAGCTGGTGATCACGGTAAATCCTCCTTTTCTATGAAATGGGTCAAAAAAGCGACTGGCCTCTGCTCGGCAGCGCCAGTCGCGTGTTGTTATTTTGTGATGGTGGAACGCTCGATGAGGTATGGGTTGGAGTCGGCGAATGGATAGTCGGCGGCGTATGGATCGAGGTCGCTGTAACGCTCGCGCTGCCCGATGGATACGTTGCCGGCAAGGCTGGTTGCCTGAATGAATTTATCCGGATTGTTGCCGGCGCTGGCGATGACGAGCCCGGTGTCGCTGAAGGTACCGGTGCCGGCGTCTTTCCAGTAACGGCTGTCGTAGCCGATGTCGACGTTTGCGCCGCTGGCCTGAATGAGCAGGTTGTACGGCAGATTTTTCGATAGCATGGTGATGTCACCGGAGAGACTCTGCACGTTCCACTGACCTTTCACGCGGGTGTCGTAGCAGAAAATGCTGCCGCTTTCTGTTTCCACATCGGCGCGCTCGATGTCGTTCTCTAGGAAAGTAACGGAGCTTTCGCCGCCGCCGACGGAGAGCATACCGAGCTGGTTATCGTAGAAGCGCACTGGCGATGTCTGGCTGCCGACGACCATGCGATCGGCTTTGACGCCGGCGAAATAGCTGTAGCTGCTGTTGCCGACATTCGCCATGAAAAGCATGGTGCGCAGATCCTCGACGTGGAGATCGAGCCACTCGCCATTCACGCTGATGCTGTTGTAATCGCCCTGCGGCAGGAGCACCTGCATGGTGAGGCCGCCTATATCGCCACTGAGTTTGTTATTCTGGAGCTCGATCGCACAGCTGGTTCCTTCGAGATCGACTTTCGCCAGCTGATCGCTGTAGCGCTCGCCAGAGAGGATGACCTGCGGCTTTGTGAGGCTGGAGACCATGCCGATCTCGAGACGAACGCTGGACGCGTCGATCGACAGATCGGTGAGTCCGTCGCGGGTCACTGGTATTTCCACCTGCTGGTCAGCGTGGCGCACCTCAAAGGCGCCGGCGCGATCGTTGAGACTGAAGTTAAAGACAAGAAAAACGAGAAGGCAAACCACAGCCGCCACGGCAAAAAGCAGCTGAAGAGGACGTGTCTTCTTGAGTAAAAGTTTTATTCGTGCATCCAAAATTCGCTCGCCTCCCGACGTTTTCATTTACTTCTCTATTTTACACATTTAGCAAGCATCGTGCAACATGAATTCGCTTCTGTCAAGACATTGCCTCTTGCAGAAAAAGCTTGAATGTTCTGCGCACACGCGCCAGAGCCTGAATCGCAGACGCCGCTCTGTGCCCAATACTGACACATTTGTCCGCGATCGATAAACGCAGACTTGAGCTGGTATTAATGCTGATAATTTTACAAGCTTCTAAACTCCTGATACACTGAGCCCAACAGAGGGCGCTCGCGCCCTGATCACAGAGAAAAGGAGTTGTTTTTATGAGATCGTTACTCAGAAGAGTTCCCATTCCTATGGCCGGGCTGGCGCTCGGTATGGCTGCCCTTGGCAATCTGCTGAAGATCCATTCGCCGGAGATTCGCAGTGTTTGCGGATTAGTCGCTGCGGTTCTATGGTGTGCGGTGGTCGCGCGCATTCTGCGCTATCCGGAAGTGTCCCGCCGCGATCTGCAGAATCCGATCATCGCGAGCGTTGCTGCCACGATCTTTATGACGGCGATGCAGCTTGCGGTCTACGCCAAGAGTCTCATCGGTGACGCTGCGGTTTATTTCTGGTTTGCTGCTGTGGCGATGCACGCGGTGTACATTCTCTGGTTCAGCCGTCGTTTTCTGCGCAGCTTCCGACTGAAAAGCGTCTATCCAACGTTTTTCATCACCTATGTCGGGATCGTTGTGGCTTCGGTGACGGCGCCGCAGTTTGGCATGGAGCGTCTCGGCACGCTGATCTTCTGGTACGGTCTCGCTGCTTATCTCGTTCTGCTGGCGCTGATCACACTGCGCTATTATCGCCATCCGATCCCGATCGCGGCGCGCCCGCTTTTCTGCATCTACACGGCGCCGATGAGCCTCTGCCTGACGGGCTATCTCTGCTCCTGCCCGGACAAATCGCCGCTTTTGCTGGCGATCATGGGGATCGGCGCACAGCTGATGTTTCTCATCGTGCTCTGCCGTCTGCCGCGGCTGCTGCACCTGCCATTCTACCCTAGCTATGCTGCGTTCACCTTCCCATTTGTGATCACGGCCTTCGGGCTGCAAAATCTCCTGGCTTGGTTTGAAGGCGCTGGCTACGCGCTGCCGACGCTCCTCCACACGCTGCTCTTGGGCGAGGAAGTGCTGGCTGCGTGTCTGGTTGTTTACGCGATGGTGCGCTACATCCGCCACATTTCCTGTGGCCTCCAGGATGCCGACTGGGATTACGAAGAATGCCGCTGGTGCTGCACCTGATAAAAATAGTATAAGCCTATGTCAGCGATGAAAAATCGCCGGCATAGGCTTTTCTTATTTCTTGGCTTCTGCCTTTTCGCGTTTGGCTTCGGCTTTCTCTTTTTTGATCTCTGCTTTCTCGTTGTAGAGCGGCAGATATACGGTGAACGTCGTGCCGACGTCCTTCTTGCTCTTGACTTCGATGCGTCCGCCGTGCGCCAGGACGAGTCCCTGGGTGATCGCCATGCCGAGGCCGGTGCCGCCGGTTTCGCGGGCGCGGGAACGGTCGCTGCGATAGAAACGGTCGAAGACATGCTGACATTCTTCTTCGCTCATGCCGATGCCGGTGTCGGCGACGGAGAAAATGAAATTCTCCTTATCTGCCCAGGCGTTGAGGATGACGACGCCGCCGTCTGTGGTGTAGCGCAGGGCATTGCTCACGAGATTCAGGACGATCTGCTTGAGCCGCTCTGGATCGGCGTAGCAATACGGCAGCTTGTCGGCGTATTCGACTTTCACGGTGATGTCGCGGGTTTCGGCGTCTGCTTCAAAGAGCACGACGAAATCCTTGACGAATTCCTCAAAATTGATCAGTGTTTTGTTGATCGGCATGTGCCCAGCATCGAGACGGGAAATGTTCTGCAGCTCTGTGACCATGCCGCCAAGTCGCAGCATTTCGTCGTAGAGCGCGGAGAGCTCTTCCGGCTCGCAGGCTTCGTTTTTCACGAGCTTGTTCTCGAGGGTGCCGGCGATGGCGGTGATCGGTGTGCGCAGCTCGTGGCTGATGTCGGCAAACATCTGTACGCGCGCGTCGTTGGCGCGGGAGAGCTCGCTGGACATCTGGTTGAACGCGAGGGCAAGCTCGCCGATCTCGTCGTCGTTTTCGATGTTGACCTTCTCGTTCATCGCCCCCTGGCCGATGCGGCGCACGGAGCGGGTCAGCTTTTCGAGGGGCTTGGTGAGATTGCGCGCTGCGAACCAGCCGATGATGATCGCGATCAGAAGCGTCACAGCGATACCGAGGACGACGGATTGTCTGGTGTCGCCGAGATAGCTGTTGATGAGCATCCAGAACTGGCTGTCAAAATAATTCGCTGGCGCGAGATAACCGATGAGCTCGCCGGTGTCGCGCGCGTAGAGCGGATAGCTGTAGTCCATGACGCGCTCGCGGGCTTTGCCGCCGACGAGCTCAGAATCGGAATTTGTCAGAACGATGCCGTCCGAACTCAGGAGCACAACGGAAACCTCTGGCTCCTGCATGACCCAGACGCCGTAATTTGTACGCACGGCGCTGTTCTGCTGCACGTAATTCTGCACGCCGAGCCAGGAATCGCCGTTGGCTTCGTAGTAATCGAGGTAGGTGTCGCGCCAGGTGTTGATCTCGGTGCGGGTGTTATCCGCCAGATAGGAATTGAAGCTGCGCCCCATCAGCGTCAGGGTGACGCAGCCGACGATGACGCCGGTGAGGAGCGACATCAGCACCATCAGCGAGATGATCTTAGTCGACAGTCTCATATTTATCCCCAAACTTGTAGCCTAAGCCGTACACCGTTTGGATGAAGATCGGTTTCTGTGGGTTTGGCTCGATCTTTTTGCGCAGATTGCTGACGTGGGTATCGATGGCGCGCTCATAGCCGGCATAGCTTTCGCCGAGGGTGGCGGTGAGCAGCTGCAGGCGGCTGTATGGGCGGCCGACGTTTTCCGAGAGGGTGACGAGGATGGCGTATTCCGACGGCGTCAGATCGATGCTCTTGCCATCGTAGAACACTTCGCGGCGATCGAGATTGATCACGAGCTTGCCAAAGGTGCGCACTTCCTCGGTATTTTCCACGACGTGTTTGCTGCGGCGGAACACGGCCTTGATGCGCGCGTTCAGCTCGCGCAGGCTGAATGGCTTGGTGATGTAGTCATCGGCGCCAAGCTCGAGCCCGAGGAGCTTGTCGATCTCCTCATTGCGCGCGGTCACCATGATGATCGGCGTATTGTGGTTGCGGCGCACCTGCTTGCAGACCTCCATGCCGTCGACTTTTGGCAGCATCAGGTCGAGGATGATGAGATCGGGCTTCATGGTCTCCACCATTTCCAGCCCGGCTTCGCCATCGGCGGCCTCGATGACCTGGTAATTCTGATTTTCGAGATATTCCTTGATATTTGTGCGAATGTTTTCTTCGTCTTCTACCACTAAAATCTTGTCATTCATAAGCGCTCACCTTTCTCGTTAATTGTAATGCGTTGCGCGTGTGTAAGCGATATTGTAATAATCCATCAGCTGCTGACTGGCGCGTTCCCAGCTCGAAGCCTCGGCTTCCTTGCGCGCGATGACACGGATGCGCCGCACAAGCGCCTGATCGTCCAGACGAGCGATGGCTGCATCCAGCGAAGCTTCGTCGCCTGCGGTGTAAAGCAGGGCATCCTGTCCGTCGTGGAACTGCTCTGTGGTCAGCGGGCTCTGCGCCGCGATGATCGGCACGCCGGACGCCATTGCTTCCAGAAGCGTCAGCCCGACCTGTTCGTCGAGCGTCGGAAAGATGAAAGCATCGCCTGAGGCGTACGCTTCCGCCAGATTGCGCCCGCGCAGATAGCCTGTGAAAACACAGTTCGTTCCTGCAAAAGCGCGCTCCAGCTCCGATCTGTATTCGCCGTCGCCGACGATCGCCAGACAGACGTCGTCACGCCGACGCAAGAGCGGCAACAGCGACTCCAGCTCCTTGCGCTTGAGCAGACTGCCCACATAAACGAGCAGCTTTTTATCTCTCTGTCCCTTATTGAGGATCAGCCGCATGTCCTCCGATGCAAACCGCGGACTGCGCTTCTCCGAATCCACGCCACGTTTCAGCACGTGGGCGCCACGAATGCCATATTTTTCCAGCGCATGTCGCATGACATGCGAGGTGCAGAGATTGAGCGAGGCATTGGCAGACACCTTCTGCCGCGCCTTCCACACCATTTTTTCCGAGACCCGATTGTTGAGATGCAGCCGTTTTAAGCTGCTCAGATAATTTGTGTGGTAGCTGACCACCGTCGGGATCTCCAGCTTGACGGCGTACTGCGAGGCCACCGTGCCCAGGATCAGCGGATTGACGATATGTACCACATGTGGCGAAAAATCCATCATGATGTCGTTGATGCGCGTGAGCGCCGGCGCCCAGAAGAGCTTTTTGCCAAAGGGCAGATGCTTGTCCGGGATGCCGTAGATGGTGGCATCTTCAAACTGATCGATGCCGCGATCCGGCGTGATCACGACGACCTGATGGCCTTCTTTGAGAAAATAACGGATCGCTTCTGTCAGCCGCAGCACCAGGCCGTCACTGGCAGGCAGGAATTCTTCTGTCACGATCATGATCCGCATAATGGCCCTCTCCTTTCTTACCGTCATCTCATGGTTATCCTACCACAAAGTTGCACGATGTTCTATAAAGCGGCTCGCTTTATCTTCAATTCTTAATAGTTGCAGACAAAAACAGCCACGATCCCGGCGTCTCAGGATCGTGGCTTGTGATCGGTGTTTATTCTTCATCGAGCAGCGGGTCTCTCATGACGGCCCCGGTGCTGGAGGAGGTGACGAGGTACGCATAGCGGCGCAGGTAGGAATTGGCGATGAGATCGCGCGCTGGCGTTTTGCGGTTGGCCTTGCGCGCTTCCAGTTCGTCGTCGGTCAGGCGCACGGACAGGGAACGGCCAGGAATATCGATGTCGATGATATCCCCTTCCTCGATGAGGCCGAGGGGACCGCCTTCTGCGGCTTCCGGCGAAATGTGGCCGATGCAGGCGCCAGCTGTGCCGCCGGAGAAACGTCCGTCGGTGAGGAGGGCAACTTCCTTGCCGAGGCCAGCGCCGATAAGCGCTGCTGTTGGCGAGAGCATTTCCTTCATGCCTGGGCCGCCCTTTGGCCCTTCGTAGCGGATGACGACGACGTCGCCAGGCTTGATCTCGTTGGCGGTGATGGCGGCAAAGGCTTCGTCTTCAGAATTGAACACGCGTGCTGGGCCAGAATGTTTGAGCATTTCCTTGGCAACGCCACCCTGCTTAACGACGGCGCCATCTGGCGCGAGATTACCGCGCAGGATGGCCAGCCCGCCTGTCTGAGAATAGGCGTTGTCGAAGGTGTGGATGATTTCACGATTTTTGACAACGGCACCAGCAACGTTTTCTGCCATGGTCTTGCCGGTGACGGTCATCACAGAGCCGTCGACTCTGCCGTCATCCAGAAGCTGCTTGAGGATGGCCTGAATGCCGCCTGCTTCGTAGAGCTCGTTGATGTGATGGGTGCTGGATGGGCTGAGCTTGCTGATCTGCGGGGTGCTGTTGGAGATGCGGTCAAAGTCTTCCAGGGTGATCTTGACGTGCGCCTGGTTGGCGATGGCCATGAGATGGAGCACGGTGTTGGTGGAGCCACCGATGGCCATGTCCACGGTGATGGCGTTGAGGAAGGCTTCGCGGGTGAGAATGTCACGGGCGCAGATGTTCTTTTCGACCATTTCCATGATCTGCTTGCCAGCTTTGCGGCCGAGGGCCTTGCGCGCACCGTATGGCGCAGGGATGGTGCCGTTGCCTGGCAGGGCGATGCCAAGCACTTCTGCCAGACAGTTGATGGTGTTGGCGGTGTACATGCCGGCGCAGGAGCCGCAGGTCTGGCAGGCGGTCTCTTCCTTGTTCTTCAAGGTTTCGTCGTCGATCTTGCCGGAGGTGTAGGCGCCAACGGCTTCAAAACCGCCCATGGTGAGGTCGCTGTCTTCGCCGTTGTAGCGGCCTGGCAACATTGGACCGCCGCTGACATATACGCATGGCACATTCAGGCGCGCTGCCGCCATCAGCATCCCTGGCACGATCTTGTCGCAGTTGCCGATGAGGACGAGACCGTCGAATTTGTAGGCCATGTACATGGATTCAATGGAATCGGCGATGAGCTCGCGGCTGGCCAGCGAATAATTCATGCCAGAATGGTTCATGGCGATGCCATCGCAGAGACCGATGGATGGAAATTCCATTGGTGTGCCGCCGGCGCCGAGGACACCGGCCTTGACGGCGCGGGCGATCTCATCGAGATGGAAATGGCCCGGAATGACTTCGTTCTGGGCGTTAACGACACCGATCAGCGGTTTTTCCAGATCGTCGGCGGCGTAGCCCATGGCGTAGAACAGGGAACGGTGAGGCGCACGTGTAGGCCCCTTTTTGACTTCATCACTTCTCATAGAAATTCTCATCTCCATTATAAAAATAATCGTTTTACTTGAGCTGTTCGCCATCGCTTGAGAACAATGGCAGAGACAGTAGACAGGATTTATCGATGTAGTCATCGCTTGCGGCGCTTTCAAAACCGTGGCGGATGATGCTGGCTTCGCCGACGACATAGCCGCCGAGGGCGTTCACGAGATCGGACAAGGCGCTCATGGTGGAGCCGCGCAGCACTACATCGTCCACGAGCAGGATGCGCTTGTCGGCGATGTATTCGGCGTCGTCCTTTGAAAGATAGAGGCGCTTGTAATGGTCCTCCTCCTCGCCATGCTCGACAACCTGGATGGCGACGACGTCGTCCATATACGCCTTGGCGCTTTTGCGCGCAACGACGAAACGGTCTTTTTCGGCGAGCAGCGTCATGGCATAGGCGAGCGAAATGCCCTGGATCTCTTCTGTAACAATACAGTCAAAATCCGGCACTTTTTTTAAGAGCTCTGCTGCCGAGGCCTGGATCAGCGGCACGTCGTTGTAGGCGATGAACAGCGGGATCCACGTCTCTTCATCGATCTGATAGAGCGGCAGCTGACGTTTGAGCCCAGCGATCTCAACTTCATGATATTTCTTCATCTTAAACCCTCCCTCACTGTTATCTTTAATCATAGCAAATGTCCGGCGTGATTGCAAGAAATTGCGACAGCTGTTACATAACAGTTTTACGATTTTTGCGCACGAAAAAGGCACATCGGTTGCCCGATGTGCCGAATTTCCAAATTGAACGTATATAATTATACGCAACCGGTTGGTTTTGGAAGACCAGCGATTTTGCATGCGCCCTTAGCTGGACCAGATGGGAAGAGATCGTAGATTTCTTTCAGGGAGAAACCGGATTCCTTGGTCATCTTACGTACCATTGGAGCGATACCGTATTCATTGTAGTAGTCTTTGAGATAGTTGATGAGTTTCCAGTGATCTTCGCTGAGTTCGCTGAGACCTTCGGTTTCAGCGAGATACTTAGCAACATCTTCGTCCCACTGGTCAAGGCTTACTAAGAAACCGTCTTCATCGACTTCAACTTTTTTACCATTTACATCGATTTCTGGCATTGATAAAGCACCTCACATTTTAAATTTGTCAAATTTGTGTATTGGATCTACAAAGCCTGGATAGTCGACCAGATAGTCTTTCAGCATGTCTGTGGCCATTCTTAATCCGTCGACCTGGCCCATTTTGTAATCACTCAGCTTTGAATCTGAGATCTCACGGATCAGATCTTCGCAAAAATCAAGCCATTCCATGCAATCATCCAATAAAGCCATTCGTATCTCCTTCTCACATTATATCATTACCAGTTGGTAATGAAAAGCTATTTAAGTGAGGGATTCAAAAAGAATTATTAATGAATCCCTCATTTTCCCCTAAGAAGGATTACTTCTTAGGAAGGGTTACATAGGAAGTCCCAAGATAGAGATATTCAATCTTCCCATCATTTGCCAAGTCAGCGACTGCAACGTCGACATCGCGCTTCTTCACACCAAGAGCGTCCGCGATTTCACGGTTTTTAGCTTTGTCCTTGGTGCCAAGGAATTCAATGATCTTCGCTTCAAGTTCTTCTTTGGTAAAGTCAGCCATTATGACATCTCCTTTCGACAGATGTTACAGGGCTAAACCAAATTACATGGTTTCAACTGCGTTGGTGTATTTGAAATTAGAGGTCGTGCGGAAGGTCTTTACAGAGAAGGTAAAGTCATCGATGTGCTTATCGGTGAATTCGAGACCGGAAATTTCAAAGAATTTTTCCCAACCAATACGTTCAACCCATTCGCCATAGCGTTCGCCTGGCTTAGCGTTTTCAACCCAGATCTCAACGAGATGCTTGATGGTGTTAACGAGGGTTGGCCATCTTGGTGGTTCGTTAGGGATGTAAGGGACAACGAGCTTGGAGAAAGCTGGGCCCGTACGAGCGTTGGAAACCTTACCACCGACGAATACTGCGAGACCGTCGTGTTCAGGGTCTGCGATTGGCAGAGCTGGGCAGACGGAGAAGCAGTTACCGCAATACATGCACTTTTCTTCGTTGATGGTTACGGATTTCTTCTTAGGATTTGGACGGATAGCACCTACAGGGCAAGCTGCAACGAGGTTAGGGATTTCGCAGGAGTCAGCAACCTGTTCATCGATAACGCGAGGTACAGTTCTGTGCATACCTACGAAGGAAATGTCGGAGCAGTGTACAGCGCCGCACATGTTGAGGCAGCAAGCCATGGAGATCTTCAGATGAGATGGCAGGTCATCGCGTTTGAAGTAGTCATAGAGAGCATCCATGACGCACTTAACGGTACCGGAAGCATCGGTAGCAGCACTGTGGCAGTGTACCCAGCCCTGGGTGTGGAGCATGGTGCGCAGGGAGCGACCAGTACCACCAACAGGGAAGCCGTAAGCTTCTACTTCTTCGATGATCTTGTCAACGTTTTCTTCTTCGGTGGTCATGAACTCGATAGAGGTACGAGTCGTGAAGCGAAGATGACCGTCGCAGTATTTGTCTGCGAGGGCAGCAAACCAACGAATGGTTTCGGTGGAGAGCAGACGGGTGGAACCTACACGTACGGTGTAGAGAGCACCGGCAGGACCAACGTGTTTGAGAACACCTGGTTTTACTTTTTCATGATATTGCCACTGAAAATAGTTGTCCTGGCACATCTTAGGCATTTTATCCCAGTAGTGCGGAGGTCCAATATCAGTTGCAGCGTATTGAGACATCATTATTCAGCCACCTCCGTATTATCAAGATCTTCACCATACCAGTAGATATATGGGTTTTCACGTGGGTGATTTACCATCTGAGGTACTGGCTTCATGTCGATTGCTTTCAGCATGGAGTTCATGCCGAGTCTGTAGATCAATTCGCCGAGACGTTCACGGGTCTTAGCGTGTTCATCCCACCAATCCCAGACGCGTTCTACGAAATCTTTGAAGTTTTCGTAGTCGTTTTCTTTGTCAAGCTTCATGAAAGGTACAACGGTCCAGCCGAGGAATGCGGACTGAACGATGGTAGCTTTACCACCGAGAAGGATGGAAGCACCTTTGTCTTTACCAACGTGCAGAGCCTTTGGCATGTTGTTGATGCAGTGCATGCAACGGGTGCAGTTAGCGTTGTCGATGGTGATTTCCTTCTTGTCAGCATCGTAGCTGATGCAGTGGGTTGGGCAGCGGCCGATGATAGCCTTGATTGGGAGCCCAGCGTCTGCATAAGCAGCAACTTCTGCCTGGTCTACCTGGATGTCGTCTCTCCAGGTACCGATGACCGCAATATCGGAACGTGCAGTAGCGGATACGCAGTCGTTAGGGCAGCCGGAAGCTTTGATTTTGGATTTGTATGGCCACATTGGGCGATGCAATTCCATCTGATAATGCTGGGTGACATTGTAGGTGAAGTCCAGAGTGTCATAGCATGCGAATTCGCAACGGCCAGGACCTACGCAGCAGCTTGGGGTTCTGAGGTTAGAACCGGAACCACCAAGGTCCCAACCAGCTTCAGACAGGTCGTTGAAGCAAGGCTGCAGATGATCGGTGGTGGTACCAAGGAAGATAACGTCACCGGTTGCACCGTGCATGTTGGTGATACCGGAGCCGTGCTTGTCCCAAATGTCGCACAGGGTGCGCAGGTCATCGGATTTATAGAAGAAACCGGATGGCTGGTTGATACGCATGGTGTGGAATTCGGTAACTGCTGGATATTTTTCAGGCTTTAAGGTGTAACGCCCTACAACACCGCCGCCGTAGCTGCGGACACCAACGATACCGCCGTGTTTCCACAATGGCATCTTGACTTCATAAGATTCTTCCAATAAATCGAGCAGAGTATCGCATACTTCTTTATTGACGGAAGAGCCGGCTTTTTCAATTTCCTTAACGAAGGAAGGCCATTTGCCTTGCTTCATTTCTTCCATCATCGGTCTGTTGGTAGACAAATCCATACACCTCCATATTATTTGTCACAGAAGCTCTGTGACTTGTGGATTAATATTCGTTCAGGGAGATAGCGTCAGCTGGGCAAACTGCGATGCAGGTCTGGCAGCCGATGCATTCGTTTTCGTTTACGGTAGAAACACCGTCAACGATTTCGTAAACGTTCTGTGGGCAGTCGGAAGCGCATGCACCACAACCAACACATTTGGTTTCATCAACTTCTACTAAGTACATCTCTCTTTCTCTCCTTCCTATGATAGATTATCTTCTTTGTCGTAACCCGACAAATCACTCATCTACTTATAGTAGTGTCTCATACTTTGTGAAATTTTGCAATAAATAGGCATGCACTTGCGCGCATTTATCTTAATTTTAGCAATAAATATCATTTATTTTTATGGAATTCCCGCGCGAGAGCGACGAAATTGCGCGCCCATTCGTCGGAGGAAGCGGCGTGGAAATGGTGGTAGGTGGCGAGGGTGCGCTGGCTGACGAGGCCGTCTGAGAGCACGCCGTCGATCTCTGCGATGCCTTTGCCGCGCTCGGTGGCAAATCCGCAGCGCACGGCTGGCGCTTCGTCTGGGAAGTGGACACGGGAATGGTGGAACTCGTGGCCAACGACACGCGCGCCTTCTGCGAAAAACGGATTGTCGGCGGTGGCACGCTGGATGGCGTAGCCGTGGCCGACGGGGCGCTTTTCCATGGCGACGCTGCAGTCGAATACACCGGCCATCTGGTGGTGATTATTTTCACTAACGAGCTCGCGCACGAGGTACATGAGTCCGCCGCATTCGGCGTAGATGGGCATATTCGATTGAGACGCGGCCTTGACGGCGGTGCGCAGGGAGACATTGGCTTCAAGCTCTGCGGCGAAGACTTCGGGGAAGCCGCCGCCGATGTAGAGGCCGTCGAGATCGGCTGGCAGGCTGTCGTGCAGGGCGTCGATGGTGACGAGTTCTGCTCCCTCCTCTGCCAGCGCTTCGAGATTTTCCGGATAATAGAAGCTGAAGGCGCGGTCGCGGAAGACGCCGATCTTCACTGGCGCGGCGGCTGTGACGCGCGCACGCTGCGGCAGCGGATCGGCGAGATCGGGCGCGGCGTCTGCGAGGGCGAGCACGGCGTCGAGGTCGACGTGCTCACGCACGAGGGCGGCGAGGCCGTCGATGCGATCCTGCAGGGCATCCTGCTCGGAGGCTGGGATGAGGCCGAGGTGACGGTCGGGGATCTCGACGTTTTTGGCTTTGGGAATGGCGCCGAGCACGGGCACGTTGCAGTATTCCTCGATGCTTTTTTTCATGATGTTGAGATGACGCGGACGGGCGACCTGGTTGAGGACGACGCCGGCGATCCTGACGTGGGGATCGAAGTTCACGACGCCGTTAATGATGGCGGCGACGCTGCGGGTGATGCGGGTGGTATTGACGACGAGCACGACTGGCGCCTGCAGGGTGACGGCGAGCTCGGCGGTGCTGTTGGAGCCCTGCCAGTCGAGGCCATCGAAAATGCCCATGGCGCCTTCGACGATGGCGATGTCCTTGTCACAGGCGTGGGTGATGAAGGAATGCAGGATCTGCTCGCGACTCATCATGACGCCGTCGAGGTTGCGGCAAGGGACGCCGCTGGCAAAGGTGGACCAGCTTGGGTCGATGTAATCTGGTCCTTTTTTGAAGCCCTGCAACAAAAGACCACGTTCCCGCAGGGCCCGCTGGAGCCCTATGGTGAACGTGGTTTTGCCAGAGCGCCCCTGCACAGCTGCGACGACGAGTCGCGGAATGTGGATGGTATGTAATTGCTCTGTTTCTCTGTTCATATGATCAACCTGCTACGATATTCACGAGTTTGCCAGGAACGACGATGGTCTTGCGCACGGTCTTGCCTTGGATGGCATCCTGCACTTTCTGTTCCTGCATGGCTTTTTCGATGATGGAATCCTTGTCGAGGTCGTTTGCCACGACGATGCGCGCCTTGAGCTTGCCATTGACCTGAACGGCGAGCTCGACTTCGTCCACTACGAGGGCGGATTCGTCGACGTCTGGCCATTTCTGGAGATGGATGCTTTCGGTGTGGCCGGTCTTTTCCCACATTTCTTCGGCGATGTGTGGGGTAATCGGTGCGAGGAGCAGCATCAGCGTTTCGATGGCTTCGCGCACGGCTGGTGTCACCTTCTGGCCGCTGGTCTCGCGGAAATGATAGAGGCCATTGACCATTTCCATGATGGCGGAGATGGCGGTGTTGAAGTTGAAGCGCTTGGAGACGTCCTCGGTGACGCGCTTGATGGTGGTGTGGGTGAGGCGGCGCAGATCTTTTTCTGCGGCTGCATCGACATTGCCGGTCTCATCACTGAGGTAGTAGTCGACGACGAGGCGCCAGACGCGGTTGAGGAAGCGGTAGCAGCCTTCCACGGCGCGGTCGTTCCATTCGAGGTCGCGATCTGGTGGCGCGGCGAAGAGGATGAAGAGACGCGCGGTGTCGGCGCCGTACTGGTTGAGGATATCTTCTGGCGAGACGATGTTGCCCTTGGACTTGCTCATCTTGGCGCCGTCCTTGAGCACCATGCCCTGGGTCAGGAGGTTCTGGAAAGGTTCGTCGGTGCTGCACATGCCGAAATCGTGGAAGACTTTGGTGAAGAAGCGCGCGTAGAGCAGGTGCAAAATGGCGTGCTCAACGCCGCCGATGTACTGGTCGACACCGTTTTCCATCCAGAAATCGACCTTGTCTTTGGTGAATGGCAGCTCGGTGTTGTGTGGATCGCAGTAGCGCAGATAGTACCAGCTGGAGCAGACGAAGGTGTCCATGGTGTCGGTCTCGCGACGCGCTGGCTTGCCGCAGATTGGACAGGTGGTCTCGACGAAATCCTTGACGTAGGTCAGCGGCGATTCGCCGGTTGGTTTGAACTTAACGTCTTCCGGCAGCATGACTGGCAGCTGGTCGTCTGGCACAGGCACGGCGCCGCAGTCGTCGCAGTAGATGATCGGAATTGGCGCGCCCCAGTAGCGCTGGCGGCTGATGAGCCAGTCGCGCAGGCGGAAGTTGACGGTGGCGTGGCCCTTTCCCATTTCCTCGAGCTTTTTGACGATGCCCTTGCCGGCTTCGTCGTTTGGCAGACCGTTGAATTCGTCGGAATTGACCATCACACCAGGCTCGACGTAGGCGGTTTCCATTTCGTCGACGGTGAGGACGTGGTCCTCTGGCGTGACGACGACGATGATCGGCAACCCGACCTTTTTCGCGAAGGCAAAGTCACGTTCGTCACCGGATGGCACACCCATGACAGCCCCGGTACCGTATTCATAGATAACATAGTTGCCGACGTAAATTGGCACTTTCGCGCCGTTGATCGGATTGATCGCATAAGCGCCGGTGAAGACGCCTTCTTTTTCTGTTTCGGTGGAGGTGCGCTCGATCTCGCTCATCTTCATGGTCTTTTCAATGAAGGCGCGCACCGCTGGCGCTTCTTCCTTGCCGGCGATGAGCTTTTCCACGAGGGGATGCTCAGGCGCGAGCACCATATAGGTGACGCCGTAGAGGGTGTCTGGACGGGTGGTGAAGACCTCGAATTCGTCGCCCTGCTCGGTGGCGAAGGTGATCATCGCGCCTTCGGAGCGGCCGATCCAGTTTTCCTGCATGACCTTGACCTTGTTTGGCCAGCCTTTGAGCTTGTCGAGATCGTCCAGCAGGCGCTGGGCGTAGTCGGTGATCTTGAAGAACCACTGATCGAGGGCTTTCTTTTCCACAACGCTGTCGCAGCGCTCGCACTTGCCGTCGACAACCTGCTCGTTGGCGAGCACTGTGGCGCAGCTTGGGCACCAGTTGACGGTGGCGTTTTTCTTGTAGGCGAGGCCGTTTTTATAAAGCTGCAGGAAGATCCACTGCGTCCATTTGTAATAATCCGGCAGACAGGTTGTGACCTCGCGGTCCCAGTCAAAGCTGAGGCCCAGCGCCTTGAACTGGCGCTTCATGTTGGCGATGTTTTCCCTGGTCCATTTTGCCGGTGGGATGCCGTGCTTGATGGCGGCGTTTTCAGCTGGCAGACCGAAGGAGTCCCAGCCCATTGGATGCAGCACGTTGTAGCCATGCATGGTTTTGAAACGCGCAATGACATCCCCGATGGAATAGTTGCGCACATGGCCCATATGGAGATTGCCCGATGGATATGGAAACATTTCCAGGCAGTAGTAGTTTGGTTTTTTTGCGTCGTCGGCACGGTACATGTCGTCCGCTGCCCACTTCTGCTGCCATTTTGATTCTATTTGTTTGAAATCGTATTGTTCTTTCATGTTCAAAAGGCCCTTTCTTTTTCTTCTCGTGTACTATAACAATCGAAGAATTCACTAACGTTTATTATATAAATTATCGCCGCTCACGTCAACAACCGCCCATGACAAATTGCCCGCCACCGCAAAAAAACGCCCGCAGGGTTGTCCTGCGGGCAAACGGTTATTCATCGGCTTCACTGGAAACGAAGTAGCCGGAAATCCCGTACACATAGGTGTCGCCTTTGTAGAAATCAATCTCCAACGGATACACGACCTTACCATCGGTAGTGCCTGTGACGGTAAAGGTCACCGTACCGCTTTCCGTCAGCGTTGTGACGTCGCTGCTCACATACCTCTCATCGCACACCACCTCGGCCCGGTCCACATACTCGCCATCGATCGCCACATCCAGACTGAAGGTCTCGCCGACCGTCATATTGGGGTCATAAGTCACGCCATGCGGCATGCCATAACCAGCCACGCTGAAGGTCCATTCTTCCGGCGGGATGGCTCTGCTCTTGATCCCATCGCTGTTAACGACCGCCCCCTCCGGCATGTTGACACTGTAATCGCCTTCCATCAGTGGCTCCGGCAGTCGGACGATCAAAGCAGTCACCGTCTGATAATTGCCCTGAGCGCTGAGTTGCGGCAGCAACTCATTAGCATGCACGCCATGATCCAGGATTACCCACTCTTCATCGCTGAGGTCCACCGTCGCGACAACGTCGCCATTGGCATCGTACACGGTCACTGTACCGCTCCCAAGCGTCAAATCATCCGCATCATAATAAATCACCAAAGAATCCATCCCCAGCGCAGTGCCTTCGCCGTATGGGACCGGGGACATGGCGCCAACCCTGTCTTCAGGGATATGATTGGAATCGTAAGCAATTTCCTCGTTCCACTGGAACGTCGGCATCAGGTAAAAGTGCACGTCGCCCTGATCGATGACGAGCTTGTCGCCGTCCGGCGCGGTGAAGCAGACATAGGTTGCACCGTTGGCCTGAAGGCTTTCGGCGACGCTGTTAAAGACGGTGTAAATCCAGTCTTCCACATCGTAGACATGGTAGACGTCCTTCTGTTCTTCCGGCGGCTGGCCATAGACACCGCTGTCGGCGGCGAAGGCGACGGTGGCGATGCCGTCTTCATCGACGCTGACAGGCTTCGCCAGGTCGAGGTTCCAACCGGTTTCTGCGGCCAGCGCGGCGATCACATTGTCCAAAGTGACCTCGCTGGCGGTGGCTTCCACGGTTTTCAGGTTCTCTGGCTTGCCGATCTTGAGCTGTACGGTCTCGCCTTCCGGGTCCACTGGTGCCGTGTCATCTTCCAGATAGCGCTGGAAGATGGCGGCGACCTGCGCACGGGTGGCGCCGCTCTGTGGATCGATCGTCGTCGCAGTCATGCCGTTCACATAGCCTTCGGCGTTGGCCCAGCTCAGCACTTCTTCTGCCCAGTCGCTGATCGTTACAGCGTCGCTGTAGCCGCTGAGATCGACGCGGGCAGAGACGTCTTCGCCTTTGTACGCGGTGTACTTATAAAGGGTCGCCGCCAGCTGTTCGCGGGTGATCGGGTCGTTTGGCCCGAAGGTGCTGTCGCTGTAGCCAGCCATGACGCCGCTTTCACGCGCCCAGTAAACAGGCATGGCGTACCAGGCGTCGCCTTCCACATCCTCGTATGGATAGCCGAGGTTGCCTTCACTCATGGCTGGACTGCCTTCGAGGCGATAGAGCACGCTTGCAATCATCGCGCGGGTCATGGTCACGTTTGGTGCAAATTCTGTCGCGCTGGTGCCGGTCATGAGGCCGGTGTCGTACGCATACACCACTGGATCATAGAACCAGTCGCTCTCTGCCACATCCGTGAACGGCAGCGTCACCGCCGGTGTGTCCGGTGTTATCGGAACATCCGTGTTTTCTGCTGCAAACGCTGGTACGCTTGTCGCCATCATCGCACCTATCAGCACGGCGCTCAACCATTGTCGTTTCATATCGATCATTCCTTTCTGTCCTGCGCCAAGCAGCGCAAATTTTCATATTTGTTTTTTATTTTATCACAAACACGCCCTTAAAGCACCATCGTGTGTATAAAACCTTCATCAAAAACGCCCACCGTCTCGCAAATGCGAAACAGTGAGCATCGTTGCCTGTTCTGCTGTGTTTTATCCGCGGAAGCGGGCGGCTGCCTGCGGCGGCATGTCGGAAAGCTGAACTTCTTCCCAGCTGACGACGCCGCGCAGGGGCGCAACGGTGAGCTTGAGGTACGCGCTGTCGCGCAGGACGCGTTCGGTGCGGAAGGTGATGCTTTCTTCCTGGCCATTCGCATCGCAGGCAGTGAGGGTGTATTCGTGGGTCATGCCGGCGTCGGGGGTGATGGCGACGCAGTGGTCGTTGTCAATCTGGGTGTACACGTCGCGGCTGCCGATGCCGCTCCAGAAAAGAACGACGGCGGCGGCGCACAGCAGCACGATGGCGGCAAGAACGATGTGAACAAGGCGTTTCATCAGCGCAGCCCCCTTCCAGTGTCAAAGCGCTCTGGAGCGGCGGCAAGCAGACAGCCTCCGAGGGCCAGCAGAACGAGGAAAACGGTGAACAGTTTTTTCATGGTGAACAGCTCCTTTGTTTGATCTGTTCACAGTTTACCAGGCAAAGCTTACCGGGCGATGACGGCGGGCTTACGATTACCTTACGATGGCACAAAAAAACGAGCACAAGCGGCGCAAACCGTTTGTGCTCGTTTTGTTATACCTGTGGGTGTGGGTGCGCGCGATAGACGGCGAGCTTTTCTTCAATTTTCTTCACGGTCTCGTCGCTGACGATGTGCTCAATGCGGCAGGCATCTTCCTCTGCCGTTTCCTCGGAAACCCCGAAGATCTCTGTGAGCATATCCTTGAACAGCTGGTGACGGCTGGCGACGCTTTCTGCCTTGGCGAGGCCTTCGTCGGTGAGATGGACAAACTTGCGCCCATCCATGTAGACGAGCCCTTTCTCGCTGAGGATCTTCATGGCGCGGCTGACGCTTGGCTTGGAATAATCAAGGTCGCGCGCAATGTCGATGCTGCGCACCTGTCCCAGCTGCTTCTTCAGACGCAATATGGTCTCCAGATAGTCTTCGCCGGATTCATATATTTCATTATTCATCGGGGATCATCCTTTCCTCTGCCTGATTTCCAGAATCTCTGCCCGGCTCGGCGCTTTTTTGCGGCGGAGGGCGGCGATGACAATGCTCGCCACGATGGCGACAATGCACACCACCTGCGCCATGCGCAGCGGCCCGAGCATGAGGCTGTCTGTGCGAAATCCTTCTATAATAAAGCGACCCACAGAGTAGTAGACAAAATACAACAATGCGATATCGCCTTCTTTTAGTTTAGGGCTTCGCGACGCTAAAATCAATAGGAAAAATCCGATGATGTCCCAGATGCTCTCATAGAGAAAGGTCGGATGGCGATACGCGCCGTCGATATACATCGCCCAGGGAACGACGTCGGGACTGACCTCGTAGCCGTAGGCCTCCTGGTTGAAAAAATTTCCCCAGCGACCGATGGCCTGGCCCAGGATGAGATAGGGCGCGATGATGTCCAATAGCTGCCAGATGCGCAGCCGGTAATGCCAGGCGCAGACGGCGCAGGCGAGGATGCCGCCGATGACGCCGCCGTGGATGGCAAGCCCGCCGTGCCAGGTGGCGATGATCTCCAGCAGGCTCTTGTCGCGGTAGTAATCCCACTCGAAAACAACGTAGTAGGCGCGCGCGCCGACAATGGCGCAGATGATGACGGCGATCACGAGGTTTAAGAAATGGTCCTCGTCAATGCCCTGGCGCTTGGCTTCGCGCAAAGAGCCCCAGACGCCGATGAGAAAGGCTGCGGCGATGAGGATGCCGTACCAGTGCACGGCGATGGGGCCGAGGTGAAATGCGATCGGATCCATCGTCGCTCCTCAGGCGCGGAGCTGGCCCTGGCAGTCGCGTTCGAGGGCGGCGACGATCTTGTCCATTTCGGCCTGCACGAGGTCGTCGGTGAGGGTCTGGTCGTCGGCCTGGAAGGTCAGCGAGAAGGCGACAGACTTCTTGCCGGCGCCCACCTGCAGCCCTTCGTAGATGTCGAAGACGCTGATGGCCTTGAGATACGCTGGCTCGGCGCTGCGGATGGCAGCCTCGAGCTTGCCAACCTCCATGGCTTTGTCGACGACGACGGCGAGGTCGCGTGGCACAGCTGGATAGATCGGCGTTGGCTGGTACACTGGCACCACTTCGCCGATGCCGATGAGGGCGTCAAGGGCAAATTCCGCTGCGAAAACAGGCGCCTTGAGGTCGTAGTTTTTCACAACGAGCGGATGCAGCTCGCCGAAGAGGCCGGCGTAAACATCGCCGATGTAGAGAGCGGCGGTGCGGCCTGGGTGCCAGGTTGGGTCGCCGGTCACAGCTTCCACGTGCCAGTCTGTGATGTGCAGCGCAGCGAGGAGATTTTCCACGATGCCCTTGAGGTAGTAGAAATCGTAGGCCTTCTGGCTGCCCTGCCAGTCGCGCGGTGTCTGGCCGGTGAGGCCGATGACGAGGTGCTGCTCTTCGTGGGCGAGGTTGTCCATGGTCAGCGCGTGATCGCTGGAGAAAACAGAGCTGGCTTCGAAGAAGGCGAGATCCTGCTGGTGATGGTGCACATTCGCAGCGATGGTGTCGAGCAGGCATGGCAGGAGGCTCGTACGCATGACGCTGATCTCTTCGCTGAGGGGATTGGAGATGGCAATCTGGTTGCGGCGCACGTCGTCTGCAGCCAGGCGCAGCAGGTCGCTGTGCTTTGGATGGACGAAGCTGTAGGTGACGATCTCGTCGAGACCGAGCCCAGCCAGCGTGTTTTTGATATGATCGGTGAGACGCTGCGCCGGTGTCAGCACGCCAGGATTGGTGGCGCCGTATGGCAGGGTTTCCGGAATGTTGTCGAGGCCGTAGAGGCGCGCGATCTCTTCGATCAGGTCCTCCTGGATGGAAATATCCGGACGATGGCTAGGCACCTTCACAGTGAGGCCGTCGGCGTCTTCCTCGAGGATCTCGAAGCCGAGATCGAGGAGATAGCCGCGCATCTCTGCAAATGGAATGTCGGTGCCGAGAACGTCGTTGGCCTTCTGATACTTCATGCTGACGACGACAGGCTCATGCTTCGTTGGGTATTCGTCGATCTGGCCCTGCACCAGCGTCGCGCCGGCAGTCTGCACCATGAGATCTGCTGCGCGCCAGCCAGCCAGCGGCGTGGTCGTGATGTCGAGGCCCTTTTCGTTGCGCTGGGCTGCTTCTGTGCGCAGATTCAGCGCCACCTCTGTGCGGCGGACGTTGTGGGCGTTGAAGCAGGCGGATTCGATCATGACCTCAGTGGTGGAATCTTCGATCTCGGTGTTTTCGCCGCCCATGACGCCGGCAATGCCGATGGCGCGCTCGCCGTCGCAGATCAGGAGCATCTCATCGGTGAGGGCGCGGTCCTGGCCGTCGAGGGTGGTGATGTGCTCGCCGGCTTCGGCGGTGCGCACAATGATCTCCTGCCCGGCGAGGGTGGTGTAGTCATAGGCGTGCAGCGGCTGGCCGAGCTCCATCATGACATAGTTGGTGATGTCGACAAGGTTGGAGATTGGGCGCATGCCGGCGCACTGCAGACGGTGCTCCATCCAGATCGGCGAGCGGCCAACCTTCGCGCCGGTGACCATGGTGCCGGTGAAGCGGTGGCAGAGCTCCGGCGCCTGGATCGTGACCTTCATCTTGCCGTTGATCTCGTCGCCTGCGGTGGTGGTCACCTCGATCGGACGCACCGGTTTTTTCAGGAGCGCGCCGACTTCGCGGGCAATGTTGTAGACGCTCAGGCAGTCGGAGCGGTTTGGCGTCAGGTCCACGTCGAGAACCCAGTCGTTCATGCCCAGGTAATCCATGACGTCGGCGCCCAGCGGCGCATCCTCCGGCAGCACGCGGATGCCGTCCTTGTCTGCTGGAGCAACGAGGTCCTCGTCAACGCCGATCTCCTGCATCGAGCAGATCATGCCGTTGGATTCCTCGCCGCGCAGCTTCGTGGCAGTGATCACAACATCGCCAGGGAGCGTCGCGCCAACCTGCGCGAACATCACCTTCTGGCCAGCAGCCACATTTGGCGCACCGCAGACAACCTTGATCACATTCTCGCCATCGGTGGTGACGGTGCAGCAATGGAGATGGTCAGAGTTTGGATGATCCTCACAGGTCAGCACCTTTGCCACAACGACATTCTTCACGCCCTTGTTCGTTGGCTCCACGCCAGCAATCTCCACACCAGCGCGGGTGATGATCTCTGCCAGCTCCTCGGCAGATGGTTCGATATCAACGTATTCTTTTAACCAATTATATGAAACTAACATGCGGACCTCCTATTAGAATTGCTTGAGGAAACGTTCGTCGTTGGCGAACAAGAGACGCAGATCGTTGATGTCGTAGCGCAGCATCGCGATACGCTCAACGCCCATGCCAAAGGCAAAGCCCGTGACCTTCTCCGGATCGTAGCCGCCAGCGCGGAGCACGTTTGGATGCACCATGCCGCTGCCGAGGATCTCCAGCCAGCCCGTGCCCTTGCAAACACGGCAGCCCTTGCCGCCGCAGGCCACACAGCTGATGTCAACCTCCGCCGATGGCTCCGTGAATGGGAAATAGCTTGGGCGCAGACGGATCTTCACATCCTGGCCAAACATTTCACGCGCAAACGCCAAGAGCACGCCCTTGAGATCGGCCATCGTGATGTGCTCGTCGACCAGGAGCCCTTCGATCTGGTGGAACATTGGGCTGTGGGTCGCGTCGTCGTCGCGGCGATACACACGCCCCGGCGCGATGATCTTGACCGGCAGCTTGCCGTTCATTTTTTCCATCGCATGCACCTGCACGCCAGAAGTCTGGGTGCGCAGCACCACCTTGTCGTTGATGTAGAAGGTATCCTGCATATCGCGCGCCGGATGATCCGGTGGCAGATTCAGCGCCTCGAAATTGTAGTAATCGCTTTCGATTTCCGGCCCTTCCGCAACCTCAAAACCGAGGCCCGTGAAGATGCGCTTGGCGTCGTTGACAACCTGGGTCAGCGGGTGCAGATGGCCCTGTGGCATGCTCGTGCCAGGGAGCGTCACGTCCAGCGTTTCGCCAGCAAGCTTCGCCTCCAGGGCTTTCGCGCGCAGCTCCTCGCTCTTTTCCTCCAGCGCCTGGCTGATCGCGTCACGCACCGTGTTGGCGAGCTCGCCGATCACTGGGCGCTCCTCCTTCGAGAGCTTGCCCATGCCCTTCAAAATAGCAGTCAGCTCCCCTTTTTTGCCGAGGTATTTGACACGCAGGTCGTTGATCTTATCCAGGTCGTCCTGAGCCTTGATGGCTTCCAGAGCAGCCTCCTTGATTTGCATTAAAGCGTCTTTCATTGTCTTCCTCCTTCAAAATTAAAAAGCACGCCCATCCCCAAGGGACGAGCGTGCCGTGGTACCACCCTAATTATCCGCGAGTGCTCCCCGCAGATCACTTGTCGCGTTAACGCCGCCAACGCCATCCCCTACTCTGTTCAGGGACAGATACTCCCGGGCGAAATCCAGACACCTGCCGCTTCGAGAATGCTCTCAACCCCGCATCCCTCTCTGTGCAAAGCCACGCAAGCCGGCTCCCGTTCTTCGCTTCTTGCGCACAATCGTGCGCTATGACAGACTTTATTATAAAATATAGCCTCGCGATTGTAAAGGGGGATTTTTAGGTAGGAGGTAGCCCTTGCGGCCCAGAGGGCCGCGGCGGGGCCGGCGCGTTTCACTTGCCGGCAGGTAGGAGGTAGGAGGTTTTCTTACTGCTGTGCGTATAGTTGGGAGCCATTGAGAAACCGCTGCTGATGAATCGCGATCGTTGCGCAGTGCACATTGCTGACCTCCTACCTGCCAACGAGCATTACGAGTTGGCCCCGAAGGGCTATCTCCTACCTCCTACCTCGCTCCATCTTCTCTCATTTTACCACAAAAATCTGATTGCTCAATCCACGCTTTCGTCGTACACTATACATATCATACATTAAGGAGTGACCCTCATGTTACACGAATTCACTTTCCCATCCTACAACGAACGCGACAAGGTGCAGGCCTGGATCTATGTGCCGGCGACAGATCCCGTCGGCATCGTGCAGCTGGTGCATGGTTTTGGCGAGCATTCCCGCCGCTATTTCCACATGATCGTGCGTTATCTGGAAGCAGGCTTCATCGTCGCTGCCGATGACCACGTCGGCCACGGCAAAACAGCTGAGCTGAACGGCACCTGGGGCGACTGGGGCGACAAAGGTCCGGAAACGATGGTTGAGGACGAAAAACGTCTGATGGACATCGTCAAGGAAAAATATCCAGATCTGCCATACTTCTTCTTTGGCCACAGCATGGGCTCGGTGATCACACGCCAGTTCGTCGCTCGCTATGGCGCAGAACTGGCTGGTGCAACGATCTGCGGCACCTGCGGCAGCGTGCCAAAAATGGCAGAGGCGCGCCCTGTGATCGAGCAACTGGTGGCCGATGGCAAAGGCAACGAAGCATCGCCAGAAGCAACAGTGGCGATGATGGGCTGGATGAGCGAACGCATTCCAGACGCCAAGCTGGGCAACGAATGGATCTGCCACGATCCTTATGTACAGGTCGACCACGCCAACGATCCGTTCGACGGCTTCACAAAGCCAACGCTGAACAAATCCCTGCTCGATTTCATGAAGATGATCGACGACATCACCGGCGTTCAGTGGGCAGAGCGCGTGCCAACAGAACTGCCAATCTATTCCATCGCCGGCGACGAAGATCCGTTCGGGCTCTACGGCCAGGGCGTTTACGAAGCATCCAACTGGCTGGCCGACACCGGTCACGACATCACAACGCTCGTCTACCCAGGCTATCGCCACGAGATCCACAACTACGCCGATCTCAAGGACGAAGTCTGTGACGGCGTCATCGAATTCATGCTCGATGCCATCGCTGATGACATGATGGAATAATACACACAGCAAACAAGCTCCGAGAAAACTGCGCGTTCTCTCGGAGCTTGTTTTACTGTATGCAGATTTTCGTTTACATACTGTCCATTTTTCGTTCCACGGCCAGTTGGATCAAACGCTCGGCCAGGTGGCGGTTGCGCACGAGGAGCGGGCCGTGGAAGTAGGAGCAGAACATATTTTTGTAGATGGCGCCCTCGGAGTGGTCTTCGCCGTTGTTGCCGTGGCCGCTAACGACGCGCCCGAGGGGACGCTCGCCCTCGCCGAGGAAGGTCCGGCCATTGTGGTTCTCAAAGCCGAGGTAGGTTTCACCAAATTCGTCGTTGACGATCTCGATGTCGCCAATGAAGCGCTGGAGATTTTCCTGATGCAGGGTGTAGTGCGGCAGAGCGCCGAGGCCCTGGATCTTTTCACCGTGAGCGGTTTCGTAATACTGGCCAATGAGCTGATAGCCGCCGCAGATGGCAATGCCGACGCCGCCACGCTCGATGTATTTGACAAGCTCGTCGCGCTTCGATGGCAGATCTCTGGCGATGACCATTTGTTCGTGGTCCTGACCGCCGCCGATGAAAAGAAGGTCAAAATCATCGGCGATGAAAGGATCCTTCAAACTGACAAGAGTGGTCTCAACCTCGAGGCCTTTCTGGCGGGCGAGGTATTGCAGCATCAGCAGGTTGCCGTTGTCGCCGTAGGTGTTGAGCAGATTTCCGTAAAGATGACAGATACGCAGTTTCATATTGCCATGCCCTCCTTGAGATAGCCTTGTTCGGCGAATGTGTGGCGCAGATCAAGGGTCGCTGTGTAGGTGGCGAGGATGTAGACCTTGTCGGTCGGCGCTGCGGCGATCCAGTCTGCGATGTGGTTGAGATCCTGGTCGATGTGCTGCTCGTCCAGCGGAAGTCCTGCGATCTCGAAGCGGGTGGAAAGCTCGGCAACGCGGATGCCTGAGAGGAACACAGGGCGGCCGTGGGTGATCTGAACGAGCTTTTCAAAGTCGCCGTCCCAGATCCAGCTGACGTCGGTGCCGTCGGCTGGGCGGTCGTTGAGCAGGGAAACGATAGAGAACGGCGCAGGATCGGTGGCGAGCATCTCGACGATCTGGTTGAAGCCAACAGGGTTTTTGATGAGGTTCATGACGACGTCCTTGCCAGCGATGTTGATGTGCTCCTGACGGCCGAAAACGCGCTTGGCAGCATCAAAGCCGCGGCGGATGTAGTTGTCCTCGATGCCGAAATGCTTGGCAACGCTGGCTGCTGCGAGGGCGTTATAAATATTGTAGAGCCCGGCGATCGGCAGCTCGTAGTCGCTGCCGTCGATGGCGAAACGCGAGGATTCTGGCGTAAGCTCGCCGATGGCAGTGACGGCGTGGGCGAGTTCCGGCCGCTTGAAATCGCAGTACGGGCAATAGAATTTGCCGAGGTTGGAATAGGTCAGGAGCTTGTAGTGCAGGATGTTGTCGCAGTTCGGGCAGAGAATGCCGTCGGTGTTGTAATGGGCCTGCTGCTCGCGGTCCTCCTCGTGGGCGAAGCCGAAATATTCCACAGGGTTGTCAACCTTGACGCTGGAAAAGATCGGCAGATCGCCGTTGGCAATGATGGTGGCCTCTGGCACCTGGGTGGCGCCGTCGAGCATGAGCTGGTAGGTGGTGTAGATCTCGCCGTAGCGGTCCATCTGGTCGCGGAAAAGATTGGTGAAGACGATGACCTCTGGGCGAATGTAACGCGTCACATGCTTGAGGGTCGCTTCATCGACTTCGAGAACGGCGTATTTTGTCCCGACCTTCTGCTTTGGCGCGCCGAGGAAGCAGGAAATGATGCCCTGCAGGAGGTTGGCGCCGGTGGGATTGGTGAGGACCTGGCCGTATTTTTCCTGAAAGATCTTCGTGATGAAGGAGGTCGTCAGGGTTTTGCCGTTGGTGCCGGTGACGATGACGGTGCGATAATCCTTAGCGAGGGTGGCGAGAATATTTGGATCGAGCTTGAGGGCGACCTTACCAGGCATGCTGGAGCCGCCGCTGCGGGTTTTCTCGAGGATGGTTTTGGTGGCTTTGCCGGCGGTTTTGGCCAGCGCGGAACGGATGCTCATTCTTGGGCCTCCTTTTCTTTGGTTGGTTCCTCAGCGAGGATCTTGCAGCCGACAACGGCTGCGATGTCAGACTGGATCTCGTCGGTGAGGGATTGGGTGTCGCGCCCTTTGTACGCCTCCGGCAAAATGGCCGGCAGGAAGGTGACGGTGACTGGCAGCGGCTTGAAGAAGAAGCTGCCGCGAGGCAGGACGTTGATGGTATTTTCGATGGCGAAAGGCACGATGGCAGCGCCGGATTTTGTGGCAATCTTCAGGCTGCCGGGCTTGAACGGACGCATGTCGCCGTTGTCAGAGCGGGTGCCTTCCGGGAAGATGCACATGCCGTGCTCATTTTTCTTCAACAGCTTGGCGGCGCCGAGAATGACCTCCAGCGATTTGCGGGATTGTGTGCGCGGCAGATAGAAGCCGCCGAGATCAGACACCCAGCGCGAAAAGACGGGGATGCCGTCGAGCTCCTCCTTGCAGATGAAGGCCGATGGGCGCGGAATCGCAGCGAGCATGACAGGCGGGTCGGCCATGCTCTGGTGGTTGCCAACATAGAGAACGGAGCCCTCTTTTGGCACGTTTTCCAGCCCTTCGACGGTGAGTTTGATGCCCAAGAGCCGGCAGCCGACGCGAGCCAGGCGATTGGCAAAGCGCCACATCGGCACCTGGGCTTCTTCAAACTGGCCGGCGGCAATGAGGCGTTCCACCTTGGCGCGCAGCGGCAGCCGGATCACAAGCACAGCGCCAAACCAGAGATAGGTGAAGATATTTCGCAGAATGGTCATCCCGCTCACCCCTTAAAGCTGTCTTTGAGGCTGCAGGTTTCGTTGAGAACGATCCGCTCTGGCGTGGAATATTTGCTGTCGACGCAGAAATAGCCGTTGCGCAAAAGCTGATAGGTCTGGCCCGGCGCAGCGTCCTGCATGATCGGCTCGAGCTTGACGTGTTCGAGGACGACGAGGCTTTCCTGGTTGAACTGGTCGACGATGTTTTCAGCGGTGGATTCAAAATCCAGAAGATCGCTGTAAAGATGGGCGGTGGCGTCGAGCGCGTGGCTTGCTTCCACCCAATGGAGGGTACCCTTGACCTTGCGACCCGCGTTTTCCCCGCCGGATTTCGTCGTTGGGTCGTAGGTGCAGAGGACCTCGAGGATCTCGCCGGTTTCAGGATCCTTCACATAATCCTCGCACTTGATGATGTAGGCGTATTTCAGGCGCACTTCTTTACCAGGCTTGAGACGGTGGTATTTGGATGGCGCTTCCTCGCGGAAATCGGCCTGCTCGATGTAGAGCTCGCGGCCAAATGGCACTTCGTAGGTGCCGGCATCAGGATCGTTCGGGTTCACCTGCGCAGTGAGCATCTCGATCTCGCCCTCCGGCCAGTTGGTGATCGTGAGCTTGAGCGGACGCAGCACACCCATCGTGCGTGGCGCATGCATGTTCAGATCCTCGCGCAGGCAGTGCAGGAGATAGCCCGTTTCGACGCGGCTGTTCGTCTTCGCGACGCCGATGCGCTCGCAGAAATCCGCCAGCGCTGCCGGCGTGTAGCCGCGACGGCGCAGCCCGGCGATGGTTGGCAGGCGTGGATCGTCCCAGCCATCGACAAGGCCGGCATCGACGAGGGCTTTGAGCTTGCGCTTGGAGGTGACAGTGTTTTCGATCTCCAGGCGGGCAAATTCAATCTGGCGGCTGCGGAATTTGATGAACGGCATATCGCGCAGATTGTCCAGCACCCAGTCGTAAAGCGGGCGGTGGTCCTCAAACTCCAGCGTGCAGATCGAGTGGGTGATGCCCTCGATCGCGTCCTCCAGCGGATGGGCAAAATCGTACATCGGATAGATGTGCCAGGTGTCGCCAGTGCGCGGATGGGTCGCGTCAACGATGCGGTAGAGCGCTGGATCGCGCATGTTCATATTGCTCGAGGCCATGTCGATCTTGGCGCGCAGGATGCGGCTGCCCGGTGCAAATTCGCCCTCCTTCATGCGGCGGAAGAGGTCGAGATTTTCCTCCACGCTGCGATTTCTGTACGGGCTTTCCGTGCCAGGCTCCGTCAGCGTGCCGCGCATCGCGCGCAGCTCCTCCGCCGTGGAATCGTCCACATAGGCAAGGCCGCGCTCGATCAGCGCCACCGCGCCCTCGTAGAAATGCTCGAAATAATTGGACGCATAGCGCACCTCGCCGTCCCACTCGCCGCCGAGCCAACGCACATCGCGCTCGATCGCTTCGATGTACTCCTCCTCTTCCTTCTGCGGATTCGTGTCGTCAAAACGCAGGTGGCAGGTGCCGCCATATTTTTTCGCCAGGCCGAAGTTCAAAAAGATCGACTTCGCGTGGCCGATGTGCAAATAGCCGTTTGGCTCCGGCGGAAAACGGGTGACGATCTCCGTCTGGCCATTTTCGATATCTTCATTAATGATCGCTTCGATAAAGTTCGTGGAAACAAGCTCGTTCTCGTTACTCATAAAGCGCCTCCTCTTTCGTATTTCATCATATCATCTTATTATAATCCAGAAGCGCGCGCTCCGTCAACGCCTGCCCGCTCGTGGCTGGAACAAAAAAGAGGACTGCGATTCTTTCGGATCACAGTCCTTCTTTTTATCTCAGAATTTGCCGAAGAGCAGGTATTTCAGGCGCTGGACGAAGCCCTGTGGTTCGCGCATTGGCGTCTGGGTCTGCGCTGAAGCGGCTGGCTGTGGCGCTGGCTTTTCCTGTGCAGGAGCGGCTGGCGCTGGTTGCTCAACGTGGTGCTTGACCTTGCTGACGGCTGGCGCCTGCTGGGCGGTGAGCTTTGCTGGCGCGTTTTCTTCGTCGATGACGGTGCGGCCGGAGAGATGCGTTTCTTCGACGTCGATGCAGGAGGTGGATTCGCGCAGCCATTTGAAGAGCTCGTACTGCTCGGTCTGGCTGTCGATCTTTTTCTCGCCTTCTGCAGGATAGAGGCGCTTGTAGGTGCCATCTGGCTGCTGTACGCGGGCGAGCATGTTGTCCTTGGCAAGGATCTCGAGAACGTCAAAGATGGTGGCCTTGACTTCGTCGTCGAGGATCTCGACGGCGACTTCAACGCGGAAGTTGAGATTTCTGGTCATCCAGTCGGCGCTGCCGATGTACAGATGCTGACGCTCGCCGTAGCCGAAGAGGAAGATGCGCGGATGCTCAAGGAAGCGGCCGACCATGCTCTTGATGGTGATGTTCTCGGTGAGGCCTGGCACGCCGGCACGCATGCAGCAGATGCCGCGGATGTAGAGGGTGATCTGCACGCCGGCCTGGCTGGCTTCGATGAGCTTGTCGATGATGTTCTTATCGGAGAGGCCGTTGATCTTGGCGATGACGCGCGCTGGCTGGCCGGCTTTGGCGGCTGCGATCTCGCGATCGATGAGCTCGAGGAAATGGTTTTTCATCTCGAGCGGCGCGACGAGAAGATACTGGCTCTGCTCGACAAACTGGCCGAGGCTGAGGCATTCGAAGACGTTGACGGCTTCGGCGGCGATGTCTTTGTTGGTGGTGATGAGGGAAAAGTCTGTGTACTGGCGCGCAGTCTTTTCGTTGTAGTTGCCGGTGCCGATCTGCACGATGTGCTTGACCTGACCGTTGACATTGCGGGTGATGACGCAGAGCTTGGAGTGAACTTTGTACTGGTCGAAGCCGTAGATGACCTGACAGCCTGCTTCCTCGAGGCGCTTGGACCAGATGATGTTGTGCTCTTCGTCAAAGCGGGCTTTGAGCTCGACGAGGACCATGACGTTCTTGCCGTTCTCGGCGGCCTTGGCCAGCGCCTGCGCAACCTTGCTGCCGCTGGCGATGCGGTAGAGGGTGATGTTGATGGATTTAACGGTTGGATCGACGGCTGCTTCGTCGAGAAGATCGAGGAAGGTCTTCATGGAATGGTACGGATAGGCGAGCAGGATGTCGCAGTTGCAGCGGTCGAGATAGCGGATGATCGAATCCCCTGGCGCGATGCACGCTGGCATAAGCGGTGGCATCGGCTCGTAGTTGAGGGTTGGGAAATCGTCGGTGAGATCGCCGAAGAGGCCGTAGATAAAGTTCAGCGACAGCGGCAGCTCTGGCGTGACGATGACGCTCTTCTGCTTGGCCTTGACGCGTTTCAGAAGATAGCGCAAAAGCTCTGGCGAGATCTGCTTAGAAAGCTGCACGCGCACAACGGACGAATGCTTGCGCGTTTTGATCAGCTGCTCCATCTGCTCGCGCCAGTCCATCTCTTCGTCGTAGCGCGCTTCGTCGACGCGCAGGTCGCCGTTGCGCGTGAGGCGAAAGATGAATTTGTCGGTGATGTGGCTCTTTAAGATGAGTTGATCGGCGAAATGATAGACGAGGTTCGCCGCTGTGACAAAGCAAAATCCGCGGCCGGATTCATCCGGGAAGATAAAATAACGTGGGAAATTGGTGTTGAGGATCGGGATGACTGCGACGTTCGATTTCTTGTCAGAATTCTCGAAGGCGATGCAGACATACTGCTCCTTGTTGCTCAGGTATGGGAATGGATGGTGAGAATCGACCACCTGCGGCGAGAGATACGGCTTCACCGCCTGGGTGAAGTATTTCTCCAGCATTTCCTCCTGATAATCGGTGACATGGTCCGGCGAGATCTCGTAGATCCCGTGCTGGCGCAGCTGGCGCATGAGCTCCACGTAGCATTTCTCGGCGCGCGGGATCACGCGCTTGACCTCGTCGTAGATCATATCCAGCTGCTCAGAGGCCGTCATGCGAGATTTTTTGTCGATCTCGTCTGGCGTCAGCTCGGCAGCATCCGACAGCCCGCCGACGCGCACCATGAAAAACTCATCCAGATTTGAGCCAAAGATGGACATAAAGCGCATGCGTTCAAACAAAGGCAATCTGGTGTCTTCTGCTTCTTCCAGCACGCGTTCGTTAAAACGCAGCCAGCTTAACTCCCTATTTACATAAGGATTGTTGTTCATCTCTGAATTCATCGATTCCGCTCCCTCTCAAAATACCATTTTCTATCATATATCCTTCGCGCACACCGTGGCTGACGACGGTCAGCTCTGTTGCGCCAACAAAATTCATGATCGACTTGATCACGATGAGCCCCGGGATAAACGTCACGAGACGCTCAGGGATGACGCGGTTCAGGATCTTGATCCCGTCCATGCCCAGCATCGAGATCATGCGGTCCAGCTCCTCGATCTCGTCCATCGTCATCGTGTAGCCCATCGTCTCGCCGTCCTTGCCGAGAATGTGACGGTGCACCTTCGTCAGCGCGCGCGCTGTGCCGCCCATGCCGTAGATGCGACGGAAGCCTTTTTCGGCGATGTTCATCGTGCCTTCAAGCTCTGCCGCTACATATTTGGCGATCTTGGCGCGCTGCTTGGAATTCGGGAAGAGCCCCTTGACGAATTTGTTGTACATCGCCAGCGCCCCGATCTCCTTGGACGTGCTCGAGACCAGACCATAGTCGTCGTAGTAGAACACCTGCGCGCTGCCGCCGCCAAGGTCGAACCCAGCGGCCTTGTCGTCCTTGATGCAGCTCTGCAGGCCGATGTAATCGTAGTAGGCCTCCTCGCAGCCAGAAAGCAGCCGGATGTCGATCCCTGTCGCCTTCTTGACCTCCGAGAGCACCTGATTCTGGTTACCGATGCTGCGCAGCGACGCCGTCGCAAAGCAGGAAAAACCGTCGCAGCCTGTCTCGTCGCACATCGTCTTCATGCGTCCCAGGACTGAGCAGAGGCGGCTGATCCCTTCTGCCGTCAGCACGCCGTCCTCAATGTAGCTCAGGATCTCGGCAAATTCCTTCTCGTTGACCAGCGCACGAAACGAATTGTCCGGATCGATCTGATAGACCACCGCACGCATCGTGTTGGAACCAATATCAATTAAACCATACTTCACTGTCACTCGCTCTTTTCTCTATAGATTAGATCGTCAAACTTTCATGCCAGTACGCTGTCTGCGGATCGTCCTTCACAGCCTGGAATTTTTTCAGGCGCACCGGCGCATACTTGAACGACAGGCTGAAGAAAAACGTGATCTCGTCCTCCACAGAATCCTTCGGACGCACCACAACCTGATCCGGATAAAACATATACTGCACATCCTGATCGCGCCAGGAAACCTCGACGTTGCCGATCTTGGCAGTGATTGTTCCCCACTGGCCAACACTCAGCGCATTCAGCGGACCGCGGCTGCTTTTCAGCTCGCGATACTGCAAGCCCATCGAATAGTTGACCTCGCCCAGGATCTGCGTGAAATGCTCCACCACAAATCGCCCAGGCAGCCCGATCTCCTCGATCAGCCGACGCTCCGAATCGATCGCGCCGGCGATCTGCGCCAGGCGCTTCTGCAGCGCCAGGTCTTCGTCGTCTGACCAGTGCATCTCGTCCTTGAACTTGTTCAATACCTCCTGCAGGTCCTCGCAAAGCATCAGGACCTCAGCATCATGTTCTAAAAATTGCATATCTGTCATCCTTCATTGTTTTTAATCGTCATTTTTATTGGTAGAATCTATCCTCATTATAGCATGACCATCGCCCCGCCGCAAAGCTTTCTGCCCCCTTTCCGCTCTCCGGCGCGCATTTTTTCGCTCGCTACAAGAGAAACGTAAAGCCCGCGTAAAAGCCGCGTCAGGATTATTTTAATGCTTGACAATTTCTGCAAATCTGTGTAAGATAATCTAGTAACAACAAACCAGCCAGCGTGATGGAACTGGCAGACGTGACGGACTCAAAATCCGTTGGGCTAACACCCGTGTGGGTTCGAATCCCACCGCTGGCATCACAGCCGCTTGCAGAAAATCTGCGAGCGGTTTTTGTTTGTTTCGAAAAATAGCTTCCTCCCAGAACACAAAAAACCTGCAACGAGCACTGTGCAACTGCACCATCCTCGCCGCAGGTCTTTTTCATAAATGCGCGCTGTCAGACAAGCAACCAGATCACCACGCAGAGCATTGTGATCACATAGATTGCCAGAAACACCAGCTTCGCCTTCACAGGATACGGCCGCAGCAGGCAGATATCCAGCACAAGCATTGTCGTCACGCCGCAGAGCAACCCCCAGAGGAGCATCCCCGAAAGCTGCCACACCGGCAGCGCGATCAAGATCCCCAGCAGAATGATGATCACACGCAGCATATTCTTTGAAACCATGGTCCTCTCCCCTTACATCAACGGCCCAAACACGCGCATCAGCCGCCCGAAGGCGCGCTTGTAGAGCGGAAAGGCGCCGTACGTTTTGAGATAAATGCGCTCGCTTTTGGCCAGCGTCTGCTGGAAATCCTCCTCCGCAGCAGCGGCGATCTCGCGATCGTAGAGGAGCACGCCGTTCTCAAAATGCAGAAACAGGCTGCGGAAATCCAGATTCACCGAGCCCACTGTCGCCACGCAGTCGTCGCTCACAAACATCTTTGAGTGCAGAAATCCCGGCGTAAATTCATAGATCTTGATCCCTGCCCGCAAGAGCTCTGGATAGTAGCTGCGCGCGATCATGAAGACGATCTTTTTGTCCGGGATATGCGGCAGCATCAGCGCCACTTCGATCCCGCGCTGCGCGGCAAATTCCAGCGATTTGCGCAGGCGTTCGTCCAGGATCAGATACGGCGTCATGATGTGGACATAATCCTCCGCCAGATCCAAGAGCTGGCAGTACACATTCGAGGCTGTGTCGTGGTTGTTTTCCGGCGCGTCGGCATACGGTGCAAGAATGCTGTCGCTCGGCGGCTGCTGCGGGTCGATGTGCATATAATTGCCGTAGGCGTCGGTTTTCCAGTCGGCGGCCACGTCCCACACCTGCATGAACATCGCCGTCAGCGACTGCACGCCGTTTCCTGTGATGCGCAGGCCTGCGTCCTTCCAATAGCCGAAGCGGTTGATCAGATTCGCGTATTCGTCTGCGAGATTGAACCCGCCTGTGTAGCCCACCTTGCCGTCAATGACGGTGATCTTGCGGTGGTCGCGGTTGTTCTGGTACGACGACAGGATCGGCCGGATCGGCGAGAACACACAGCACTGGATTCCCATTTCATTGATGCGCTCGACGTAATGCTTCGGCAGCTTGAGCCCACAGAGCCCGTCGTACATGAAGCGGACCTCCACGCCCTCTGCCGCCTTGCGGCTGAGAATATCCAAGAGCTGGTCCATGACCTTCCCCTCGTGCACGATAAAATATTCCATGAAAATAAATTTCTCCGCCTTCTCAAGGTCGGCAAACAGCGCCTCGATGGCTTCTTCCCCGGTGCTGAAATAGGTCACATCCTTGCCGTAATACGTCGGATAGCGACACGTCGTCGCCAGATAGCGGAAAAGCCCCACGTATTTGTTGTCCATCTGCGCCAGATCCCGCCGCGCATCCTCGTTGTCCACCAGATGCAGCTCTGTCAGCAGCTCCTTTTCATGCACCTGCGCCGTCAGATGCGCCGTTCCCGGCACAAGTCGGATGACAATGTACATGATCAGCGCCACCGCCGGCATCAACGCCAACAGCGTCAGCCAGGCGATCTGGTAAGAATTGTGCGGACAGCGCAGCACGATATAGCTGATCATCAGCACCGTCAGCGCCACCAACACAAACTGAAACGCCACCGCGTAATGTTGGCCCAGCTTGTTGGTGATGAGAAAATAAAACGCGCTCCACGCCACCACCTGCAGGATCAGCAGGATCGCTGTCAGAAAAAATGAGTTGTTGACCGCCGTCAGACTTGTCTGGCGAATTTTTTCCTTTTCATTTGCCACAAGCCACTCCTCCTTTTTGCGCACAGATAAACAGTTGCGCAATAGTTACATACAATACTAATTCAATACGGAATCCTTGTCAACCGCCACCAGCGCCGATTCCGCCGCCACACAAGAAAAAAGCACCCCGCTGCGCGCGGGGTGATGGCGATTCTCAATAATTTTCAGCGAGCACTTCAAAATATGCCTGTGGATGGCTGCAAGCCGGGCAGATCTGTGGTGGTTCCTTGCCTTCAAAAATGTAGCCGCAGTTGTTGCATTTCCACTTCACAGCTTCATCTTTCTTGAAGGTCGTGCCGCCTTCGATGCCAGCCAAAAGCGCCAGGTAGCGTTTTTCGTGCGCAGCCTCAACCTGAGCGATCAGCTCCATGCGTGTAGCGATCTCGTCGAAGCCTTCTTCGCGCGCTTCTTCCGCCATGCGCTTGTACATGTCCGTCCATTCGTAGTTTTCGCCGGCAGCTGCATCCTTGAGATTTTCCGGCGTACTCTTGATGGCGCCGCCCTGGAGATACTTGAACCAGAGCTTTGCGTGTTCCATTTCATTTTTCGCCGTTTCTTCAAACAGCATCTGGATCTGCACATAACCATCCTTCTTTGCCTGGGAGGCATAGTAGGTGTATTTGTTACGCGCCTGGGATTCACCGGCAAAAGCTTCCTGCAGGTTTTTCTCTGTCTTAGTTCCTTTAAGATCTTTCATGGGTTTCCTCCAATTTTTGCGATTCGTAGTGTCCAGCTCCATATTTCTTCACAAGAAAGGATGCCCGCCAGATAAGGCGATCGCCTGGCTCACGACTCTGTGCGATTTGCCAGGCGATAGATGTGGCCGTTTTTGTGAAGAGCGACCACGACGTTCCCGGTGACCAGGTCCACATAGTTGAACGAGAGCCGCCGCTCGCTTTCGTCGTCTGCTTTGACGACAAACACATTGCGATAGGTGGCCTCCAGCTCGCCCTTGTGGTTGACGACACGGTTGCGCCCGATGTTCACATCGAGCTCGATCTCACAGCCCACAAACGGCTGCAGCGATCGTTTCACGCGGTCGATCGTCATCTTCGTCATATGCATCATCCTCTCTAGTATTTCAATTATAGCACAAATCCGAGGACGCTGCAAAAGAAAAATTAAATATTTTATCATTAACGCTTTTCCTTGTCAAGAAGTCCAGCGCATATTTCGCAGTGCTAATCGTCATCAACCATAACAGTATTTAGTCGATCTTGCGGATATACTGATGCAGCAAATGTCCATCTCCATCTTCCCGCTCAGCAATTCGCGCACCAAACCACGCAAAATTGTTCTCCTCATAAAAGTGTTTCAGAAAATCTACATCCTCACACTCTAAAAACTGCAAGGTTCCACCAGCCAAATGGCTCAGTTCCGAGATCTTTGCCGTTGCAAACGCCAGCAGCTCACGCCCGCCCAAACTCTCAGCTTTGCCATATTGACTGTTTTTCCCAAGTTGCGCGATCAAATACATGGCCGTAGAATACGTCTGTGTCGTCTCATCGAAAGAACCTATCCGCGCAGCACGTTTTGCCAGGCTTTTGCTAATAGCCGCAGCAGGAATCGCCACAGGCTTTATAGCGATAGAATAAAATCCTGCCAACTTCATCTCCTGTAGCGAAAACACCAGATAAGTGATCGATTGCCGTTTTTTGCTAAACGCGATCGCATCTTCCCTGATGAATTTTTCCACATCCAAATTTCTCGGACACGAAAAATTGGAGAGGATCTCTTTAACTTCTTCCTCTCCAAATTGCTGAACAACATCCATCAATTTCAATTCCACAAACTCTGATTGTTCGTTTTTATTCTGCATGTGCTTTCATACTCTCCCAAATTTCCCGAATTTCTGCCGGATCGGTCACTGTTCTGCAGCGCGGACCTTCATTAGCCGATATCTCCGCACATTTTCTTTCCGATTCATCAATAGCGTCCAAAAATCGTTTTGCATCTGTGACTACAAAATTATGAGTAATACTGGAAGTGGCCATTGCTTTCACCTCTTTTCAACGGTCGTTTTATTTTACAAATAGTTTCTATACTCATTATACCATGCCGCTGTCCGCTCCACCACAAAAAAATCCCACGCGGTTTGCGTGGGAAATAATCGTGGAAACTTACTCCATCTGACCTTCGCCGAGGCCTTTCAACAGGCGGTCGAGGTTTTCGGTCATGAGGGAGAGCACTTCGCCGTCGTAGGCTTCGATCTCGCCGGCGTCGCCCATTTCAGCGAGGCGTGGGTCCAGCGGGAACTGACCGATGAGCGGTACCTGGAAGGCGTCGCAGGTTTCCTGCACGTGGCTTTCGCCGAAAACATTGATGCGTTCGTCGCAATTTGGGCAGCGGACGTAGCTCATGTTCTCAGCGATGCCGAGGGCTGGCACGTTCATCAGATCGATCATCTTCAGGCCCTTGCGCACGACCATGTTGGACAGGCCCTGTGGCGTGGTGACCATGAGCACGCCGCCAACTTTCATGCTCTGCATGATGGTCAGTGGCACATCGCCGGTTCCTGGTGGCAGGTCGACGACGAGATAGTCGAGATCGCCCCAGCAAACGTCGGTGATGAACTGCTGTACAACGCCGGTGATGAGGGCGCCGCGCCAAACGACAGGATCGTCGTCGTGTGGCAGGAGGAAGTTCATGCTCATGAGGGAGATGCCGGATTTGCTCTTGATCGGCTCGATGCCGTACTCACCCATTGCTGGCTGGTGGCTGACGCCGAAAAGCTTTGGAATACTTGGGCCGGTGATGTCGGCGTCCATGAGGCCGACTTCAAAGCCGCGTTTTTTCAGTGCCATGGCGAGCACGGAGGAGAAACTGGATTTCCCAACGCCGCCCTTGCCGCTCATGACAACGATGATGTTTTTGATATTGGTATGTTTCTGGGCTTCCGTCAGCTGTTGCTCCTGACCGCTTGGGCAGGAACCGCCGCAGGAGCTGGCGGATGCGCAGCCTTCACATTGACTCATAAAACTCATACCCCTTTCATAGGAAACAGTGGATAAAACACAACAAGCGGCAGCCTCAAGGACCTCCGCTTGCTGCAGGATTATTATACCATAGGCTCTAGGGGATTGCCCGTCCTATGCGATCTATAAAATTACATCATACCCATGCCGCCAGCTGCTGCAGCTGCTGCGGCTGGATCTTCCTTGGTCACGTCGGCCACGAGGGTCTCGGTGGTGAGGATCATGCTGGCGATGGAAACGGCGTTCTGGAGAGCGCTTCTCGTTACCTTGGCTGGGTCGAGGATACCGGCATCGATCATGTTTTCGTAGATATCCTTGCGGGCGTTGTAACCTTCGCCAACTGGCAGGGCCTTGACGTGTTCGCAGACAACGCTGCCTTCTACGCCGGCGTTTTCAGCGATCTGGCGCACTGGCGCTTCGAGGGCTTTCTTGACGATGTTGACACCGGTCTGAGCGTCTGCTTCGCCCATGTCGATGGCTTCGAGGGCTGGCAGGATGTTGAGGAGAGCGGTGCCGCCGCCGGCGACGATGCCTTCTTCAACTGCAGCCTTGGTTGCAGAGAGGGCGTCTTCGATGCGGTGTTTCTTTTCGGTGAGCTCGGTTTCGGTGGCTGCGCCAACCTGGAGAACGGCTACGCCGCCAGCGAGCTTGGCGAGACGTTCCTGATATTTTTCGCGGTCGAAATCGCTGGTGGTTTCTTCGATGAGGCGGCGAATCTGTTCCACGCGGGCTTCGATGTCTGCCTTGTCGCCACGGCCGTCGACGATGGTGGTGTTGTCCTTGTCAACGGTGACTTGACGCGCGCTGCCGAGCATGCCGAGGGTGGTTTCTTCGAGGCTGTAGCCGAGCTCGTCGGTGACAACGGTGGCGCCGGTGAGGGCAGCGATGTCCTTGAGCATTTCCTTGCGGCGATCGCCAAAGCCAGGCGCCTTGACAGCGACGCAGGTGAAGGTACCGCGGAGGCGGTTGAGGATCATGGTGGTGAGGGCTTCGCCTTCGACATCCTCAGCGATGATCAGGAGGGCCTTGCCGGTCTTGACGATCTGTTCAAGGATTGGCAGGATGTCCTGAATGTTGGAGATCTTCTTGTCGGTGACGAGGATGTATGGCTCGTCGAGGGTAGCGACCATCTTTTCGGTGTTGGTGACCATGTATGGGGAAATATAGCCACGGTCGAACTGCATCCCTTCAACCACTTCCATGGAGGTGCCGAAGGTCTTGGAATCTTCAACGGTGATGACGCCGTCGTTGCCGACCACTTCCATAGCGTCAGCGATGAGCTTGCCGATTTCTTCGTCAGCAGAGGAGATGGCTGCAACCTGGGCGATGGCTTCCTTGCTCTTGATCGGCTGGCTGATCTTGTGGATCTCTTCTACAGCAGTGTCGCAAGCCGTCTGCATGCCTTTGCGCAGGATCATTGGGTTGGCGCCGGCAGCGATGTTCTTCAAGCCTTCGCGGACCATTGCCTGAGCCAGCACAGTAGCGGTGGTGGTGCCGTCGCCGGCGACGTCGTTGGTCTTGATGGATACTTCCTTGAGAAGCTGAGCGCCCATGTTTTCGAATGGATCTTCGAGATCGATCTCACGCGCAATCGTCACACCATCGTTGGTGATGGTTGGTGCGCCGTATGGACGGGACAATACAACGTTACGGCCTTTAGGCCCAAGGGTCACGCGGACAGCGTCAGCGACAGCGTTGACGCCAGTTTCAAGAGCAGCACGTGCTTCTGCATCAAAACGGATTTCTTTTGCCATTTTTATAGTTGCCTCCTAAAATGATCAGTCTAAAACAACGAGGATGTCTTTTTCAGACAGCACAACGTATTCTTCGTTATCGTATTTCAGATCCACGCCGCCGAACTTGCCGTAGATGACGCGGTCGCCTTCCTTGACATCCAGCGGAATGTGGTTGCCTTTGTCGTCTCTTGCGCCAGGACCGACAGCAACGACTGTGCCCTGATGAGGTTTTTCCTGAGCAGAACCTGGCAGGATGATGCCGCTTTCGGTTTTTTCTTCTGCTTTTGCTGGCCGAGCCTTGGTTGTCCGCAATTGGTAACTGAGTGCTTTCTGCTTGCATTTACCGAGGCAATCC
>OLPU01000322.1_pt1 | contig 43249 bp, 35 predicted proteins | sample 1673111 | NCBI WGS metagenome assembly OLPU01 (sample SAMEA3136755, study PRJEB25190) | human gut metagenome | reverse complement strand
AGAGAACTATATGTTCTGCTCTAGGATGGGTAATGGCATACCCATAACTTGCACTACGACCTACCAGAAATGGACTGGTCAGCCAATACACTTGGCAGGTAGCAAGAATCCCCTGCCTTTAGGCATGGGGAGTGTCAAATTAATCCGTTTGGTATGAAAGAAAATCCAACAGAAGATATGATTGCTCTGATGAGTTATCTTAGAGGTGAGATGATTAAGCGAAACTCATTTATTGAGGACCTGGATGCAGCGGTTAAACGCGCCAGGGAAAAAGAAGATTGGAAGGTGGAATATATGGCACTTTCGTTAAAATTTCAGGATGCTATGGAAGAAGGACGTGCGGAAGGACGTGCGGAAGGACGTGTAGAAGGACGTGCAGAAGGACGTGCAGAAATGCAACAGAACATTGTAATTAAATTACTTTCTGCAAATCAGTTTTCGGACAAATCAATTTGTTCGATTGTTGATATTTCCGAAGAAAAATTGGAAGAATACAAAAAAATGTATATGGAACAAAATGAAAAGAAATAGCATTCATGACGTAGCCCGGAGATTTCTCCGGGCTTTTGTGATATTTCTATAAAATATCTTATTTTTTGCTCTGTCTTCCACTCTATGAACAAAGAATCAAATGATGAAATGGAGGGAAAGACATGAAAAGATGGAAAATTGGTCTGGATGTAGATGATATTATATTTTCCTGTAATGAGTATGCTGTCGAGCTTACAAATAATGAATTGCATATGATACCACCAATTCAGATGGATGAAATTACTGCATGGGGACCTCTTGGTACAAGAGCAGACCTACGGCTAAAATATTTTAACTCAAAAAAATTTTTTGAGACACAGCCGGTATTGCCGGGAGCCGTAAAATTTGTACATGATCTGCAGGAATACGGAGATGTATTTTTTGTAACAGATGTGCAGCAGGAGTACCATGGAATCCGTAAAAGCAGACTGTTGGAATTATTCCCAGAAATACCGGAGGAACACATTATTATTACACCAAGAAAAGAAGAAGCCAACGTAGATGTGCTTTTAGATGATGGAATTCATAACCTGAGAAGAACAACAGCGGAATATCCAGTGCTTATGCAACGGCCATGGAATGCAGCCGAAAAGAATTATGTAACAGTATTTGGATTTGAGGAATTTCTGGCATTCATGGGATCAATTTCAATCTAACAATTTATTTTCAATGCAAAGGTAGTCTTTTGAGGCTGCCTTTTTTGTATGTGAATAATCAGGAAACTGTATTCGAACATACTAATTTCAGAAGGACATCTGTAAAAGGAGACTTGGATGAATGGGTAAGGCAAAAAGAAAGATGCGTCCGCAGCCACCATTTTGGTGGACTTTGGATAATGACAACTGCTGGTTCTGTAAGAATAGAAATAATTGCGGAAGATGCAGGATACTAAAGAGGCAGAGAGCAGAAGAGAAAAAGAAACAGAATTGTATTTTGTCCAGAGCGGCGGCGAAAAAAGAAATTCTGACATACTATACTCAGGAAGGAAGTGATAATTTTGAAAGAGATTAAATGTACCTATGAAGTGTATGAAAAGTATTGTAAAGCATTTCAGGAAATGAAAGATAAAGCTGGAAGCTATACACCAACGGAAAACGAAATTTACCAAAGAATCTATCCGGAATTGGAAAAATACATATTATTTCTTTTATGGATAGAAATGACGGGATATGATACAGAAGAAAATAAGAAGAACCGTCAAATTATTTGCACCATCTTAAAAGAAGAATTAAAACTTGTTGAGAAGGAGGAACTGGAAGAGGAATGATAACAATTTTCGCAGAAAAACCGGATGTTGGAACGAAAATAGCTGCTGCCCTGGATGCAATTGTATTATCTTCCGGTGATAGGGTAGATTTTGATCATATACAGAAATATGAAAAACAGATCAAAGCACAGAGGGCAAAACAAGGATATTTCAAAATCCGCCATAATGGTGAAGAAACCTATGTCACTTGGGGAATCGGACATTTATGTGAATTGAAGCAGGCCCAGGATTATAATAAAGAATATAAACAATGGAAAAATATTCCACTTCCTTTTATCCCGGAATCCTATGAACTGAAATGTTCAAAGGGGATGGAAAAACAATTACGGTTAATAAAAAATATTTTTGATCATTCCGATCTGATCATTTGTGCGACTGATGATGACAGGGAGGGAGATCTTATCTTTGATTATATCTATCGTTATTTGAACTGCAGCGTTCCTTTCAAACGTGCTTTATTTAATCAGCAGTCCAGAGAAGAATGGCAGAAAGCTTTTAGAAAAGAAAATCTTGTAGATGGAATCAAAAGGAAGCCTGTTATAGAAGCGGGAAGAGGACGCAGTGCCGGAGATTTTGTGGTAGGAGCCAACCTTACGACTGCTATGACGTTGAAATTTCCAGGAAACAATGTATTAAGTGTAGGAAGAGTCCAGACAGCTGTATTATCCATGCTTGTTGCAAGAGAATTAGAAATACAGAATTTCAAGCCGAAAGATTATTGGGTGGTAAAAGGGAAATTTAATTCGGAGCATGGAAGTTATGAAGGAACGCATGTTGTAAAGAAATTTGATAAGGAGTCTGATGCAGATGAGATTTTGAGAAAATTATCGGCAGATACAGGTCCAGCTACAGTGAAGTCTATAAAAGAAAAATCATTCTGGAGAGAAAAGCCTTATCTATACAGTTTGCAGGGATTACAGATGGATGCGAATAAAGTCTATGGATTTTCTCTGCAGCATACGTTAGATCTGGCTCAATCGCTTTATGAAAAAGGATTTACTACATACCCGCGTACTGACAGTAGCCATTTAACCGATGATATGGGTCCGGAAATGAAGAAAGTAATCCAAATGCTTTTTTCATCAGATATCTATTCTAAATTTAAGAGTCATGCAACAGAGCCGGTTGGCAGCAGTAATAAATATTATTTTGACAGCAGCAAGGTGGAAAGCCATTATGCAATTGTTCCAACTTCCAAAAAATTATCTTTGGGACAGATGAGTGATGATGAGAAAAAGCTTTATGACATGATTGCAAGACCTGTAATTTGTATCTGCTATCCAAAAGCGCAACTTAGTAAAACAAATATTATAACAGAAAAATCAGGAGAGGAATTTACAACCTGTGGTATTTCAATTTTGAAACCGGGATATTTTGAAGTATTGGGAAGACCAAGAGAAAATCTACTGCCTAAATTACAGGAAAGGGAGTCTGTACAGGGAAAATATATAAAAGAGGCAAAAAAAACTGAACCGCCAAAGAGATATACGGATCAGACATTATTGACAGCGATGATTACATGTGGAAAGTATATTGATGATGCTGAATTGAGAAAAGTCATGTCTTCCGGTGCAGATGGAAAACCGCGTGGATTGGGCCGGCCATCAACACAGGCATCAATCGTAACCACTCTGGAAACAAGAAGATATCTGGAACGAAAAGGAAAATCTCTTATACCAACTGAGCGCGGAATACACTTGATCTCTATTTTCCCTATCGAAGATTTGAAAGCTCCGGTAATGACTGCTCAATGGGAAAAAAGACTGGATGATATTGAAAAAGGTACAGATGATTACACAAGCTTTATAACTGATCTGGAGAATTCTGTGCGAAAATGGACAAAAATGATAATGGAATTAAAATCAGATGATGCAGAATTTCAATCCAACAGTTCAAATTATAAATGTCCGATTTGTGGCAGGGCACTTCTGAATTTTCCATGGGGGTATGGTTGTTCCGGTTATCAGGATGATAAGTGTAAATTTAATATCCCAAGAAAAATTGCATCAAAAACACTTACGGAAAAGCAGATTCAGAATTTAATCCAGAAAGGCGATAGTGGTTACATATCCGGATTTGTGAAAAATGGAGGAAAAACGTTTGGAGCAAGAATCGTGATTGATAAAGAAGAAAAAAAATTGAAATTTGCTGATGATGTCCATGGGGAACTGCTTTGTCCATTATGTGGGAAACCATTAAGAAAAATGGCATGGGGATATGGGTGTAGCGGATATCGGGAAACAAGATGTAATTTTGCTATTGGTACAGTTGCGAAGAAGAAGCTCACGGACCATCAAATAAAAGCACTTTTAGCTGGAGAATCTGTAATGGTAAAAGGAATGAAAGGTAAAAATGGATCATTTGATGCCGAGGTCAGATTATGTAATGCAGGGGAAAATAAGGGGAAATTACAGTTTATACAGAATTGATATCAAAATAATGAAGAAATTCCTATAAAATATTAGAATTCCTTGACTTTTGTAATTTGATGGGATAATATAATACTACACTACATCAGATTTTGGAAGAGGATGATGTTTTGTTTCGGGAAACCGAAAGCCGTATTGGTTATGGGAACGGAAACGTTACTAAATAGAGGAAGTGATGGTGGAAATACATTACTTCCTATTTTTTTGTTTCATTTTGATATTTCAATCAATATATTAATTCATACCTCGATTAATATTTCAACAAATCACATATATCAACTGGCATATTGTTCATAATTCCAAAAATTAAAAAGAGAAGTGAATAGTTTTAGATAAACACCACGTCTTCTTAAACAGACGGGAAGAGGATACAATCCAATAAATATACAGAAAAGCTTGTCTGTTTTTACAAAGTATAATAGTATAAGTAAAAGAAAGGAATGTGAAAATTATGTTTTGCTGGAAATGTGGGAATGAAATAAACGAAGGAGATAAGTTTTGCACCAAATGTGGGGCGCAGCAATTTAAGGTTTGTACGAAATGTCAGAAACGTATTTCTATATTTGACGGATTTTGTATTTACTGTGGAGAAAAACTAATTGCCCCAAAAGCAGTGCAAAAACCAAAACAGAAGCAGAAAGATCAAAAAAATTTCAAGACATATTCTTTTAAATTTAGTAATATTAAATTAAACGCCTCTAAACGGGATGAGATAAATAAATGGCTGAGTGAAAATAATGTGATCATCCATTACTTAAAACCTCGTTTTTACCTCAATACATCCTGTCCAGGTAAATGGCAGGCAAGTATAGATACATTTGATATTGTATATGAACCTGTAGAAACAAATCAGAATTATTATTTTGAATATGCATCCGTTTCAGGATGGATAAAAAGACCAACAGAAAAATTGGAAAAAGTATATAATGATTGGAAGGAAACACACCCGGAATATCAAATCTTATGGGAAAAAGAAGCAGACTTTCAAACAACAAGATCTGAATATGCGATGTCCATATTTGTATTATGTAAGAAAATTGAACAAAAATAAAAGAAAGTAAGATAAAAGCATTTATTTGTAGTTCTTCTAAGTATGAAATTATTACTGGAAGATCCTTGCAGACAGATGCTTTTATTTTTTTTTCAATAAAATGAATAGTTTTATGAGATCCATCCGTCAAAAAAAGTAGAGAGAAAAATAAGAAATGATGAATAGTTTTAAAAATCTGGACCGTCTACATAATCAGAGTGGGAAGAAGAAAAGCTGAAAACCCTTGAAAAATAAGGGAAAAAGGAGGTATGAAAAATTTTGTCCAGAAATCGGACAGCAAAAATGGAACTGACACTCTATAAGTGTAAAGGTTGAGAGTTAGATAAAACAATTTATCTCTCAGTACAAATCAAAGGAAACATATTTATTACAACTAAGAAAAATGGAGGATTTCAACATGAAAAACAGAGAATTCAAAAAAATGTTAGTAGCAACAATGGTAGGAACAATGACAATGAGTATGGCAGCTGGATGTGCAAATCAGTCAGATAGTAAATCTGCAAAAGCCGATACCTCAACAGTAAAACAGGAACGTACAAATAAGAAATCTATTGATCTTGATACAGAAGATGAAGTAGAGCAGAGTGCAAAAGGAATTGGAAGTTCTGATTTGTCTCTGGGTAATACGGATGATACTGTATCAGATCAGAAAAACGAAGATCCGGCAGAGAACAGCGCTGATAATGATACATCAGAAAAAGAGGTTGTATATACAATTGCTTTAAACAATAAAGACGCTGATGCTCAGGCAACAAAAGCAGCAAAAAAGGCAGCATCTTCTAATAATGTACAGACAACTTCATCATCCGTAAAGAAGAATACGACTACATCAAATACAACAGTGAAAAAGAATGAGGATAAAAAAACAGAGATTGTAAATACAGGATCCACGAAAAAGGATGAAGATTCAAAGCCATCTGATATCAAAAAAGATGATACATCTAAGGATGATTCTAAAGTAGATGATACCAAGAAAGATGATACATCTAAGAAAGATGACAAGAAAGACGATACATCTAAAAAAGATGATAAGAAAGATGACAGCAAGAAAGATGAAACATCCAAGGACGATGACAAAAAGGATGATTCTAAAGTAGATGAAGATAAAAAAGACGACAGCAAAAAAGATGAAACAGGATCGGAGACACCAAGCAAGCCAGAGACACCAAGCAAGCCAGAGACACCGGATCAGCCGGAGACACCAAGCAAGCCAGAGACACCGGATCAGCCAGAGACACCAAGCAAGCCAGAGACACCAGATCAGCCGGAGACACCAAGCAAGCCAGAGACACCGGATCAGCCGGAGACACCAAGCAAGCCGGAGACACCAGATCAGCCGGAGACACCAAGCAAGCCAGAACAGCATGTTCATCATTGGGTTTCAGTCGCAGAGAAAGGACATTATGATACGGTTGTAATTACACCAGAATATGAAGAACCAGTTTGGGGTACAGGTTATGTGTTCCCAGATGGTTATACATGCACTACACCGGATGAAGCAGTTGATCATAGCGTTGATACCGGATTAGGATATCGTACCGGTACAGTTCAGATTGGTTCAATCCATCATAACGCAGTAACGAAACAGGTATATGTAAAAGATGCGGATGGATACGAATACTGTGATGGTTGCAATGAGATCCTTCATAAATAATTGTTTCCTATAGAGAAGAAATGCAGTTCATTTATTGGGCTGCATTTCTTAAATAAACAGAAAGAGGAGTATCAAAAAATGGCTAATGCAAAAAAATGTGATAGGTGTGGAGAATTTTATATTTTAGCATCAGAAAAGATACCTGATAGTAATGAAACTTTTGCTTATAGCAATGTAATACAGGATTCAGTTTTAGAAATTTCATATTACCCAGATAAGCCAAAGGAAAAATATGATTTGTGTAAAAAATGTACCAATATGCTAATAAATTTTTTGAAAGAAAAAAAGGAGAATACAATTTATGAAAAATAAAGGAATTAAAAAAACATTTGGAATATTAATAGCAATAACATTAGCAGCAGGAATGATGACTGGATGTGGAGAAAAAAAGATTGAAAAAATGGAACAGAAAACAAGTGTGCATGAGCAGAAGAAAACTGTTAAGAATTTAAAAGAAGACGATTTGAAGAATATCATAACCGGGTTGAAAGATCATTATATTCTTCAAAATGCGAAGAATATTGATTATTTGCATGGCTTGAATTATGATAATAAAATTATAAAAAAAGTCACATCAGAATCCAAGGATGTCCAATTAGATCAAGTCGGCACATATATTATCAATTATAAAATAACTGTTAATATGACAGCTTATGAAAAATATCAAGCATCGCAAAAAGAAGATAAAACTAACAAAATAGAACAGGACTCTAAAGAATTACAAACTATTAATGTAAAGAAAAAAATTGATGTAGTAGATGAAAAAAAAGCACAGGAACTAGCAGATAATGGGACAGTCGTATGGAAAGATAACAATGATACAGTAGCAAAATCCGATGGCACAGAGGTAACGGAAGAGATAAAAGAACCAGATAGTGTTGAAGATTCGAAAGATAAAAAAAATGAAGGAAGTAAATCTTCATCTGATAAAAAACAGGATAATAGGAAAAAAGATGACACACAACAGACAAAAAAAACAGATGGAACTACAAATAATACACAGTCAACATCAAAACCGAGTCAGTCAAATTCTGGAAATTCTGGGAATACATCATCTCAGCCAGCATCGAAGCCAAGTCAGTCAAATACTGGTAACGCAGGGAATACAGCGTCCCAACCTGCAAAACCTGTTCATACGCATACTTGGGTAACACAACCTGCAACAGGTCATTATATTACAAAGACAATAAAAGAAGCATATGATGAACCGATATATGTAACAGGTTATATTTTTCCAGATGGCTATACATGCCTAACACCAGATGAAGCAGTTGATCATAGTGTTGATTCGGGATTAGGATATCGTACTGGACAAGTTCAGAATGGTACAAAACATCACAATGCTGAAACACAACAAGTATGGGTGCAGGATTCTGCAGCATATCAGTATTGTTCTGGATGTGGAGCAAGAAAATAAAAATATTGAAATAAATGAGACAGGAGAGTAATCTTCTGTCTTATTTATTGAGGCTTTTTTGTAGTTCGGGGTGTTTTAAAAAGCCTTGCTTTCTTGGAAAAGATTCTTCTTTTAAGATAAAAAAGGATGAAAAACAGGAAAAAACAAGGAAAAATATATATTGAACCCCTTGGAACATAGAATTTACATACATTAAACCCATCGGAACTCATATTAAACCCATATGCGGTAAGAGAAATTTTAATTGTGAAACAAATTATATATCGAGAGTGCTGTTGAAGCTATATACTTAAATGTATTTCAGGGTGAAAAGACAACCGGTTAATACAGCATATCTGAATTATCATTATAATAGAAAATATATTACAGATTTATGAAACATGTCCATTAATAATGTGACTAAAAATTAATAATATAATGGTATTCTACATCTGCTCTCATAATAATGACTATTAAATACTAAAATATAGAAATGGGATATACAAACTTCAAAATCAATACCCAAACAATTCTAAATTCTTTATCATAATAATGACTATAAAAATCTATATTGCTCAGTAAGTGATGTTTAAACTCGAATAAAATAAGAAGATCTGTTTTGATACTTATAAAAAACGAGTTTCTCTTAAAATTGTTTTAGTACTTTCGCAATATAGTGACTAAAAACATCTAATAAAAATTCTTTATGTATCTTCGGTCTTTCTCTATCAAATTACATTTTGTCCAGAAAACATTGTTGTTATCAAAATCCGTCATTCTAATAACAGAATCAAAGAAATAATGAGAGGAGTTTGAAGCAACATGGAAACGAAACAGAAAAATTGTGAATCAACGAAGAAGGAAATGAATAGTACCAAACGCATTATAGGAAATACCAGACAAATTCCCGTAAAACTTGGAACGGAGATATTGGATTCCGTAAATGATCTGGAAAATGCTATGTCAGACATTGGGATGCGGATTTGTAAAATTGTGATGAATTGCCAGACAGAAGAAGAATATGCATTAGTAGACCAAATGGTTTATGCATTTGCAGGAAAAACACTAGAGCAGTTGCTGAAGGGAATACGTAAACATGAGAAATAGCAGACGGAAAGGAATTGTGAAATTTGCGGGAATTCTCCTTAGTGTTTCCTTTGTGATAAGTAGTACCTGGCTCTTCAAAGAAAATGACCTGCATAAGCAAAAATATAAGAATCAATTATATCAAATGTCAGCAATGCAAAACATTTTCTCGGTAAATTCCAATGTGCATAAACTGGAGGATGAAAAAGTCCTTCTCCGGGTAAGCACAGGGAAAAATGGAATTAAAGAGAGAAAATGTAGTGAATGTGGAATGAATTTCTATTCTACATATGAATGTCCGCATAAAGAAACACATATAGCGGTTACAAAAGAATCTACAGTTACAGAAACTGGTGAAGAATCCATAATATGTAGCGAATGTGGAACGGTATTAGAAAAAAGAATAGTTCCGCGTAAGCAGTCCACAAAGGGAAATGCAAATCAAACTACATCTGATACTGCCTCAAAAGAAGGAAATATATCAGAGGGAAAACAAAATGAAACAGAAGATGCTGCATTGGAGAACAATATGATATCTGTTCCACAAATCGGATTAAAATCAGTATTCACACAAGGTCCTTTTACACAAAATGCAGTAGATGCGAACGATATCTTACTTGCATATGCGTATGCGTTTGGGCTTGGAGAGAATGACCCATTTATATTAGGACATAATACCCATTCTCTGAAAAATCTTAGAAACATACAGGTTGGTACAAATATTTATTTGAATCTCAATGGAATTCTTGAAACATATCAAGTTGTTGTCAGTGAATTGGGACAGGCAACAGAAGATCAATCAGATATCAGAGGAATTAATTCCGGGGAAACGATTTATCGTAATTTAGGCGTGAAAACATTGCATATGTACACATGTGATCACAGTGTAAGTAACGGAAGGTGGATTGTTTTGGCAAAGAAAATTTCATAGAAAACAATTATATAAGCAGAATAGATGCTCGAATAGAAACAATGATTGATATACAAAAAAATGTTAAATGGTAAAAGGAGAAAAATGATACAAAGAACAATCAAATTACATACAGGTGTTGAAAAAACTCTGAATTCAACAAAAATAATTACAAAAACAGAATGGCAGAAATCAGCGGAAAAACTTTATGGATCAGATGTGAAACAATGGAGATTCAAGTGTCCGATTTGCGGACATACAGCTTCTGTACAGGAAATTATGAGTGCAGGAGCAAAAGATCCCAATTGTGCATACATGGAGTGTATCGGTAGATATCAGAAAGATATTGGTTGCAATTTTGCTGCGTATGGATTTTTGGGAATTCCTTATGGTGGTTATGTAATAGAAGATAAAAATGGAATTGGAATGGAAATATTTGAATTTGCAGACGAGGTTAAAACAAATTAATCCATGTTATTAAAAAAGGGCTTCATAAGAGGTCCTTTTTATTGTGAAATATCCTTTATAAAAGAGAAAATACAATAATATATTGGAAACTTGTTTCTATAATACTGACTATTAGTTTCTAAATACGTTTTCATCGTATCTAAAAGATGCAGAAAAGCAAGATATAGAAACTCAAGAAATAGAGAATCGGAATGATAATAAAAATAACGTTATAAATAATGATAATAATAAAATAATCATGTCTAGTCTGGAAAAGACAAGCTAACACTTTTGCAAAACCTTTTCTCACACACTATTTATGAACAGTAAATAAAAGCTGGTCAAATAAAAAAGAAAAGGAGAAGGAACAATGAAGAAGTTGAGAAACGTTATGCGAAAATGCATGGCATCCCTCCTTGTATTGTGCATGGCAGCAGCCCCATGTGTAACCGAAATCGGCTCAGTATTTGCCGAACCGGATACAGACACGGACATTGAGCCAGTCGCATACAAGGTCACTCTGAACGATGCACAGAATGGTAAAGTATCATTCAAAGATTCAGAGGAACGAACCCATTCTTATAAAGAAGGGGATAAGGTAGCATTAAAGGTACAGGCAGATGACGGATATACATTAGAAAAGCTTTCCGTTATGAATGCAGATAAAGAAATTGCAAGCAAAACAGATGGAACATCATTTTCATTTACTATGCCCGCAGCAGATCTTACTGTAAATGCATCTTTTAAAGCTGCCGAAAAGCAAAAAGCTGTAGTTTCAGAACAGTCTACAGAGAATGCAGTTAAACAGGAGAGTCAGGAGCCACAGAGCCAGGAGACAACAAATCTGGATTTAAGCAATACTCAGGAAGCAGAGTTTAGAATTGAAGGAAATGGTTCTCTAAGCCTTACAGGAGCAGATGGTAAAGAAGTAAAACTGGATTCTGGAAAGACTACAATGAAAATGCCAGTCATGACATACATTCATATGGTAGCAAATTCCAAAACTTCTACCAAAATAACTGTAACAGTAAAAGATTCAAATGATATCGTTTTAGAGGATCCAAGTACAGAAACAGGAACATCTTCATGGAGAGATATTTCCCTCACAGGCGGTTCAAAGAAAATTGTAACTGTATCATTTGGAAATTCTAAATCGCGCGCAAAAGTTGCAAGACGGGCAGTATCTGGTATTGCAGCACAGTCTGCAGATTACGGAATTGCATTGCAGTCCGCAACGCCATCTGTAGGACAGAAATTTACAGGAAGCTGTATAATTACTGGAGTAAATCAGAGCCATGCAGGTGGAACTGTTCATTCAGTTTCTATCAAATGTAACAGCGGGGTCTTAAATGGTGTTTCAGCTACTACAGGATGTGCCGATCACACTGCATCAGCTCCAAGCGTTGGAGAAGCTTTTACTTATGTATTCACAGTAACAAATGTGAATGAATCTACAGGTGTGGTTACTGGAAATGTATACTGTACAGCAGTTAAAGGATCTACAGATGGAGTTCATAAAAATGAACATGGTCTTATTGGAACACAGAGAGTACAGGGCACAGCATCGTATGTTGGACAGTTTAACGGAAAAGCAAAATTAAAAAAATCCTCATCTAACACAACATTAGTCGCAGGAAATCCGTGTTACAGCCTTACAGGAGCTTCATACGGTGTATATTCAGATGCTGGATGCACAAGCCAGAAAGCCACTTTCACAACAAATGAAAATGGAGATTCCAATGTTATCGATGTGCCGGCCGGAAAATATTATGTGAAGGAAATTACAGCACCAAAAGGATATTACAAAGATAATACAGTATATCCACTCACAGTAACAAGTGGACAGACTGCAACGGTAAGTGTTACAGATAAGCCAGGCGATGACCCAGCTGCAATTACAATTAATAAAAAGGACAGCGAAGTACCAGAGAACGGAATTGCAATTGGTGGTGCATCACTTGAAGGCGCACAATTCACCGTTAAGTATTATGCTGGATATTATACAAAAGATAATCTTCCGGAAGATGCAACAAAGACATGGGTATTAGAAACAAAAAAACGTACAAGATCGGATGGAACGATAGTTTATCAGACAGGACTTACGGAAGCATATAAGGTGTCTGGCGATGATTTCTTTTTAGTCGATGGTTTACCAACACTTCCGTTAGGAACGATTTCTATTACAGAAACAAAAGCTCCAAAAGGATATTCATTAGATAATGCATATTTAACACCTGTAGGTTCTACAGATAAAAGTAGTACATATGTGGCACAGATTACAATGGATAGTGATGCAGTTCATTTACAGGGTGGAAATGAATATGAAATGAATGATCATGTTCTTCGCGGTGACTTTGAATTCACAAAGAAAGATGAAGAAGATAAGACACCTATGGCAAACATTCCATTCAAAATCACAAGTAAAACAACTGGCGAAAGCCATAAGATTGTGACAGATGAAAATGGATATTACAGTTCCGCATCTGACTTTAATAAACACAGTCAGGATACAAACGGTGGAAAGAAAGACTCTGGATTATGGTTTGGTCAGTATAAAGTTGGGGATGAAACCAAGATTACTGATCCAGATGATACAAAGGGAGCACTTCCATATGATACCTATGAAATCGAAGAACTGAAATGCGATGCAAATGAAGAAAAAGCATTATACAAAGGAACACTTACAATCACCAGAGATGGATATAAGATTGATATGGGAACAATTGAAAATGCTGATCTGACACTGCAGACAACAGCAAAAGATGAGGCTTCCAATACACATTATGCAGCAACAAACGATGCAGTTACTTTGGTTGATACCGTATCCTATACCGGATTAAAAAAAGGTAAAACCTATACATTAAAAGGCAAGCTTATGAATCAGAAGACTGGTGAAGCATTGCTGGATGCTGATGGTAAAGAAATTACATCCGAGAAAAAGTTTACTCCAAAGACTGCAGAAGGCAGCACAGAGGTAGAATTTGATTTTGATGCAAGTAAACTTGCCGGATGTGATGTAACAGTATTTGAATATTGCTATCTGGATAACACATTAATTACTTCTCATGAAGATATCAATGATCAGGATCAGACAGTACATTTCCCAAGTATTGGAACAACGGCAAAAGATTCTACGACAGATACAAATATTTCCAAAGCAGATGGTAAAATTTCCATTGTAGATACTGTGAAATATACAAATCTCAAGGTTGGGAAAAAATATAAAGTAACAGGAAAGTTGATGGATAAAGCAACAGAAAAGGTTGTAAAAGATGCAGATGGCAATGAAGTAACTGCAGAAACAACGTTCGTAGCAAAAGAAAGCAATGGATCTGTAAAAGTAACATTTACTTTCGATGGATCAAAACTCGCTGGTAAAACAGTAGTTGCATTTGAGGACATTTATCAGAATGGAAAACTGTATGCTTCCCATGCAGACATCAATGATGAAGGACAGACCATCCACATTCCAAAGATCGGAACAACAGCAAAAGATAATAAAACCAAAGAAGATATTTCTTATGCTGAAAAAGAAGTTACAATCGTAGATACAGTAAAATATACCAATCTGGTTCCTGGAAAATCTTATGTGATGGAAGGAACTTTGATGAACAAAGAGACCGGTAAAGCATTAGAGGTAAACGGTAAAACAGTTACAGCATCGAAAGCATTCACTCCGGATAGTGCAGATGGATCAGTAGATATTGTATTTACATTTGATGGCAGTGCACTTGCCGGAAAGACAGTGGTTGCATTTGAAGATTTGAAAGTAAATAAAATCTCTGTTGCAACACATGCCGATATTAAAGATGAAAACCAGTCTGTACATTTCCCGCAGATTAAAACAACTGCAAAAGACAGTGAAACGAAGATTGGACTCTCAAAAGCAGATAATAATGTAACCATCACAGATACGGTATCCTATAAGAATCTGGTTCCGAATAAAGAATATACCATGACTGGACGTATTATGGACCAGGCTACAGGACAGCCGCTCACAGTTAATGGAAAAGAAGTAACAGGATCCTGCACATTCACACCGAAGGCAGAAGACGGAACTGTTGATGTAACATTTAATTTCGATGCCAGTGATCTCGCAGGTAAGAGTGTTGTTGTATTCGAACAGCTTTATAGAGATAAAGCAATCGTAGCATCTCACGAAGATATTAAGGATGAAGGACAGACAGTGCACTTCCCAGAAGTACATACAACTGCCAAAGATTCCGAGACAAAGAACAATCTGTCTAAAGCAGACGATAAGGTAACAATTATTGATACCGTAAAATATACAAATTTAATTCCTGGAAAACAGTATCAGGTTCAAGGAACTTTGATGGATAAAGAGACAGGAAATCCTCTGACAGTAAATGATCAGGAAGTAACAGCTACAAAAACATTTACTCCGGATAAAGCAGATGGTTCTGTAGATCTTACATTTGTATTCGATGGAAGTGCCCTTGCCGGTAAGAGCATCGTTGCATTTGAAGATGTGCAGTATGAAGGAAAATCTGTAGGAACACATGCAGACATTAATGATAAAGACCAGACAATTGATTTTCCGAAAATCCAGACAACGGCAGCAGACGAAGATACAGCAATCAATCTATCAAAAGCAGAGGATCTTGTAGTGATTCATGATACTGTTTCCTATGAGAATCTTACACCGGGCCGTGAATATGAGTTAAAAGGAAAATTGATGGATCAGACTACAGGCGAAGTTCTGCAGGCAAAAGTTGTTGAATCATTTACGAATAGTGCAATTAAATCTGATCAGGAACTTTATAAATTGAAAGCCGGATCCTATGTGTATGTAGAAAAAGGCACGGATGAAGTCCCGGCAGGTATTTATTCCAAGACAGAAAAAGGATATCTTCCTGTCAATGCTGATGAGAATGCAACACCAATTGCAATCGCTGATGCTTTGATCACATGGAGCGGATCCTTTAAGAAAGATGTCACAGCAGCAATTGATAATCATAAAGTATATGACATCAACAAGATTACAAATTATAAATTCTCAGAAGAGAAAAAAGACGTTACGGGTTCTACGAAATTCACACCAACAGAATCCAACGGTACAGTAGATGTAACATTTATGTTTGATGGCAGTGAACTTAAAGGAAAGAGTACTGTCGCATTCGAAGATCTGACATTTAACGAAGTTTCAATTGCAGAACATACAGATATTAAAGATGAAGGACAGACAGTCCATTATCCAGAAATCAAAACAACTGCAAAAGATTCTGAGACCGGTTCCCATACCTCTATGGCAGATAATGATGTTACTGTTGTTGATACCGTAAAATATACGAATCTTATTCCGAACAAAGAATATAAGATTGCGGGTAAATTAATGGTGAAAGAGACAAAAGAGCCTCTGCTGGTTGACGGCAAAGAAGTTACAGCAAGCACAACATTTACCCCGGAAAAAGCTGATGGAAGCATTGATCTTACATTTAAGTTTGATGGAAGTGCTTTAAAAGGCCAGACACTTGTTGTATTTGAAGATGTTCTGTATGAAGATGTATCAGTTGGATCCCATGAGGATATCAATGATACTGACCAGAGCATTTACTTCCCAAATATTGGTACAACAGCTACGGATAAAGCTGATGGCGATCACAGCATTACCGCTGCGAAACAGGTTACAATTGTAGACAAAGTAGAATATAAGAATCTTGCTCCAGGAGAAAAGCATCACGTAAAGGGAACTTTAATGGACAAGGCTACAGGAAAAGCCCTGATGGTTAATGGAAAGGAAGTTACTGCAGAAGCAGAATTTACCCCGGATAAATCAGAAGGATCAGTAAATGTAGAATTTACCTTTAATGCAAAAGATCTTGGCGGAAAAGATTTGGTTGTATTTGAAAAGATGTATGATGCAAACGGTAATGAAGTGGCAAATCACGAAGATATCAATGATGAAGGTCAGACAGTAAAAATCGTGAAAGCTCCAGTTACACCATCAAAAACGCCGGCTACGCCAACAAAAGTACAGACAGGTGATCATGCTACTATGTATGTATTACTTGGGGTTGCAGTGATTCTCCTGCTTGGCGGTGGAGTCATGGTCTTCAAAAAGAAAAAAAAATAAAAATCTGAATACAGGTTTCTAGGGAAAGGGCACTGACCCTTTCCTTTTTTTGCAATATATTCAACTCATAAAAATTGACAGTGACTGGCCTGGCAATGAAAAGTAGAACAATAGACAAAGTATATAAAATATTCGTCTATATAATAAAATCTTATCAATAATATTATGCAAAGAAATAATCAATATAATGATAATTCTTATGCTTTATATTGAATTGTTTTATTCCATTATTTTCTTAAAATCTATTCATAAATATTTCTAACTTACGTTTATTCAAACGGACATTTTCAAGTTGAAACGAATCCTGTGATAATTACCTTTCTTTCATACTATTAATGAGAACTTTATGAAAAAGAAAGGGGAAGCGCATATGGAAGAAAAGCCGAAAGTAAAGGCAAAAAGGAAATGGACAGTTGTGTTAATTTTCATTCTTATACTTGGAACAATCGCAGCAATTCTTGCGATAAATCGACCAATTCATTCTAAGAAAATAAGAGAAAAGAAAAAAGCAGAAGTCCAGATAGATACAAGCCAATTTACGGCAGATAGTCTACAAGGATTAACTGCAAGTGTATCAAATTTAGAAGCAGTGAAGGGATATCATCCTGATGCAAGTTTGAATCAGATTACGCATGATACAAACGTAATCAAAAAACTGGAGGCGGATATTTCAAAAGTAGATTTTGATACACCAGGGACATATGACATTACCTATAACGTTACTGTTTATTGTAAAGCATTAAAAGCATATATAGATCAGAAGCCTCGGATAGATATCCAAGAAGCTTCAAATGGCCAGACATATAAAATCCCATTAAAAGGGAAAATTCAGGTCGTTGAAAAAGAGCAGGCTTTAAAGGATTCTGCATCAGGCAGATATATATACGGACTTCAAATGCAAATGAGACAAGAATAAGGAGGGAATTGTAAGTGAAAAGGAAAAAATGGGTAAACAAGGTGATTGCACTTTTGCTTGCAGCAATCATGATTGTTCCGTCTTCTCTTGGTACTGTGGCATATGCACAGGAACCGGAAGTGTCTTCTGAACAGACGCAGACAATTCAAAATGCGGATGAAGATATTTCAGAAGCAAATGAACAGGAAACAGCTGATGCAAGTCAAAAAGAGCAAGAAAAAAAAGAGACACAAGAGACACAAGACACAGAATCAAAAGAAACTCAAAAAGAGGATTCTTATGAAGTGAAATTATCTAAAGCTGATAATGGTCTGCTAAGTTTTCCAATATCAGAAGATGATCTTGTAAAAGCGGATGTGGAGAATTCCACGCAGTCTATTTTGGATGCATCAGAAGAAGATGTGGAATATGAGTCTAAAGATTCTTATGAAGAAAATACGGAAGTAAAAGTTCAAACAAGTGCCGATTACGGATATGAACTTGATAAGGTAGAATTAGAGGATAAATCCGGCGAAGTTCTTCAAGAACTATCAGTAGATGAGGAGGGTATTGCCACATTTACTATGCCGGAAGAGAATGTCAAAGTAGCAGCTACCTTTAAAGAAATTCCTGAATCCGTTATTGAAGATGCAGAAATTGATTTACAGACTACTGCAAGCGATTATGAAATTGCTACACGGGCAACAGGTACGAAAAGTATTTATTTGAATGTCCCAGGAAATAAGATCTGGTATGGAAGATATAATACGAGATATTATACAACAAATGAAGGTCAAGTGGCATATTGTATGAATCCTCTTCTGAAAACACCAGGAGCTGGATGGTACACAGGAAGTTTAATTTCTGATGGTTCATCAAGAAAAGCATTTTATTATGCATACGGCGGTCCTGGATACAGTCAGTTTGTGAATAGATATGGATGGATTTGGAATGGCGTAAGAGACTTAGAATATGCTTATTCGCATGTTATTTTGTCTTATACCTATGCGAAATACGCATTGCATAATAATTCGCAGGCCAATTATGCGTTTTATGGATTACCAAACTCAACAAAAAAGCATTTGATCAATAAAGCTAATCAGATGCAGGCAATGGGTGGTATTCCAAGTGGTTACGCTGTGTATTATTTCAATACATCTTACAACCATCAGCCAATGGCATTTCAGGTTAATAATGTAGCAACTTTATCACTTAGAAAATCATCATCGAATACAGATATCACAAATGGAAATAGTTGTTATTCTTTAGCAAATGCAAAATACGGAGTATATAGCAATGTAGCATGTACTTCTCAGGTATCCACATTTACAACAAATGCAAATGGAACCTCGAATTCAATCAATTTAGAACCGGGAACTTATTATGTAAAAGAAATTTCCGCACCGGAAGGTTACTATATTGATAACACAGTGAAAACAGTGAGTTTATCTAGCGGTGAGAATAAAGTAGTTAGCTTTACAGATAAACCGATGGATGACCCGGCAGCGATTGTTATTCAGAAAAAAGACAAATATACAGGTAATACAATAAAAGGAAAGAAAACATTAGCTGGAGCACAGTTCACTATTAAATATTATGATGGATTCTATGATCGAAATAATCTTCCAGCAAGAGCCACCCGTACATGGGTTATTGAAACCAAAGAACGTACTAGACCAAATGGAAGCAAAGTCTATCAAGCCGGTTTATCTGATACCTATAAAGTAGGTGGAGATAATTTTTATAAAGTAGATGGAGCAATTACTATCCCTCGCGGAACAATCACTATCCAGGAAACAAAAGCACCGGATGGATACCGTAATGATTTAAACATGACGGATACAAAAGGCAATAGTACTGTAAATGGTGTATACCTTGCACAGGTAACGAAACCTGGAGATCTGTCAACATTAATGGGAGGTCAGACATTTGAAGGATCTGACAGCCCGGTTCGAGCAGATATTAAGCTGACGAAGATCAATGGAACGAATAATAATACCATGGCAAATATTCCGTTTAAGATCACGAATCTGGAAACAAAGGAAAGCCACACAATTTATACCGGAAGTAATGGTGTATATGATTCTTCATTGATTAAAAAGAGTCTGAATACAAACACAGATAAAGCGGGAGCTGGTGTCTGGTTTGGAGATACATCCATTCTTAATGATGATGAAGGGTCTTTTGAATACGGAAGTTATAGCATTGAAGAATTAGAGTGTAAAGAAAATGATGGAAAGATTCTCTATAAGGGAACTTTTAAAATCAATAATAATACAGGCGCCACACTGGATCTTGGAAAAATTATCAATAACAGCATCGAAGTAAAAACCTATGCTGCAGATAACACCAGCGGAAATAACAATACAGCATTTATCCAGCAGGGCGGTATTTTCAATTATACAACCGGACAGCTTACTTACGGTAAAGCCATTACGGATGAAGTCAATGTAAAAGGTATTTCATCCGGTTATGCAGTAGCAAATCTGGTTGATATAGAAACTGGAGAATATATCAAAAATAAGGATGGTTCCCTTGTACAATCGGAAGCAAAGATTGAACCTTATAATGATGGTACTTATACCGGACAGGCACATCAAAACCTTGTTTATGATAATCCGGAGAGCATGCTTGGTAAGAACATTGTTGTATTTGAAAAGATTTATGCTTTAAATGCAGATGGAACACCAAATTACAATAAACTTCTTGTAGAACATACAGATATGAATGATGATCTGCAGACAGTAAAATTCCAGAAGATCAGTACAGAACTGACGGTATCTGACACAGGACTCCACGAAGTCAATACCACTTCTAAGGATGTTACTTTACAGGATCAGATTACATACGAGAACTTTAGCAAAGACCTGGTGGATCTCGGATACTACATCAAAGCAACAGCGAAACTGGTAGATGAAAATGGAAATGCAATCACGGATGCGAATGGAAATGCAATCACATCCGGATTCAGTGCAAAGAGATTTACCAGTGATATGCTGAAAAATGGAGATACCATTCATTACACGCTTCCGGCCAGTGTTGTAAAGAAATATGCCGGAAAGAAGTTGATTTCTCAGGTTGAAATTTATTTTGCTTTTGATACAGACACTACAAACGGAGATCCATGGAATCTTTGGACTTACGAAAAAGATACGACTAATGAAAAGCAGACAGTCACGATTCCTGCTATTACAAATACCTATGTATCAGCAGACAATGTAAGCTACACAGACACAGGAATTTCAGATCAGGTAAATCTTACCGATTTAACAAGAGGAAATACCTACACATTAGTAGGAAAAATTATTAACAAATCAACTGGAAAGGTTGTTTCCAAATCCAGAAAATGTACTTATGGAAAAGATGCCTATGACATTACCAATGTAGTGCCGGCGGATGAAGGTAACTATACAGTCAATAGACTTGATACCTATAATGTATATCTCTTAAAGAAAGATGTTTCTTCCAGTGGAGAGACAGCAAAACAGGGATATTACAGACTGAATGACGAAGGAACAAAATACGTTCTTTGTACAGAAAGCGGACAGGTACTGGATAATTCAAATGGAATTAAGAAAGACCTGTTTGAAAATGAAATCTTATATCCTGGTGATGAATTTAAAGAAGTCACAGAATTGATTGCGAAAAAGTCATTTGTGCCATCTGGAAGTGAATCGCAGCAGCACGTTGATTTTACATTTGATCCGGAAGAATTAGCCGGAAAGAGTTATGTGATCACACAGGATTTGTACTTTGACAAGCTGCAGGATGCAGGAACAGTCTTTGATGATGAAACCGCAGACGTGTATGCAGTGTTATATAGTGACGGAACATTAAGCTTCCAGAAGAGAAAAGATACCTACCCAAGCAAAACGGTCGTAGAAGTATATCCGTTCAATGAGAAAGATCACTTCATTCCAAAAACAGGAACTCCTTGGTGGAATAACAGAGAAAATGTAAAATCGGTCGAATTTAGAGATAAAATTCGTCCATTATCAACATCTTGCTGGTTCTGGGAATTTGAAAATGCAACAAGTATTAATTTAAAAAATCTTGATACATCCAGAACAACAAGTATGTATGGAATGTTTTGGAAATGTAAGGGACTAACCAAACTGGATGTGTCCGGATTGGATACATCAAATGTTACAGATATGACTGGCATGTTTGCAGTATGTAGCAATTTAACAAATCTTGCTGTCAGCAATTTTGATACTTCTAAAGTAACCAATATGCACAGCATGTTTGACAGCTGCTATAAATTACAAAGTCTTGACTTAAGTTTATTTGATACATCACATGTAACAGATTTAGGATATATGTTCAGTGGAGATTCGGTAATGACTACATTGCATATCCCAGATAATTTTGTTACTTCCAGTGCAAAAGATATTTCGGGTATTATGAATGGATGCAAGTCATTAACGAATGTTAATGTAAGCAAATGGGATACATCAAATGTAACTGCAATGCAATGGGCATTTAAAGCAATGTTCAAAGTAAAACAGCTGGATGTAAGTAATTGGAATACTTCAAAAGCAACAAATACAAGTTATATGTTTGACTCTTGTACGTCATTGACAGAAATCAAAGTAGATAACTGGGATATGTCACATGTAACGAACATGCAAAATATGTTCTATCATATTGAAGGAGTAAAAACATTAAATCTAAGCAAATGGAATCCTGAAAGTTGTGAGAATACTTCTTATATGTTCTCAAATGACTATAATCTTACATCAATTGGCAATACCAGTAACTGGGATGTGTCAAAAGTAAAAGAAGCTCATCATATGTTTGCTGAATGTCAGAAATTACAAACATTGGAAACAAGTAATTGGGCATTTACTAGCTTAATTAATGGCGGATGTATGTTCTATCATTGTTATGCACTCTCAAAAATTGATGTAAGTAATTTTGGAATGGCAAATTGTACAGATATCGCATATATGTTTGACAGTTGTTATGCACTTACGTCATTAAATGTAAGTAATTGGGATGTATCAAAAGTAACAGGAATGAATGCAGCATTCTCAACATGTAAAAATCTTACAAGTTTAGATGTTAGTAAGTGGCAAACATCCAGTCTAAAACAAGCTTTTAATATGTTCTTGAGTGATGCAAAATTGACACAAGTAGCCGTTCAAAACTGGGATATGTCAAATGTTGAAGTAGTAAGTGGTATGTTTGCATATTGTAGTGGCATTACAAGCTTGGATATCAGCAAATGGAACGCACCGAATCTTATAGAAATCAATAACACATTTAACGGATTAACAAAATGTACAAGTATAAAAATAAAAGGAATGTATGCCCCGAATATTAAAACATGTGTCAATTCATTTCTTGATTGTACGTCATTAACCAGTCTGGATCTTTCTGGATTAGGAATGAGCAAAGCAACTTCCTTTAATGGTATGTTCGGGCGTATGAGTAACATTACATCCATTAACCTTAGTGGATGGTCAACATCAAATGTAACTGATACAACAAACATGTTTACGGAATGTAGAAAACTGAAAACCATTTACGTGTCCGAAGGATGGAGCGTAGCAAAAGTTAAATCAGATACATATATGTTCAGTAGTTGTACAAGTATCCGTGGAGGTTCGGGAAAAACATATAATCGAAATCAATGGGGTAAATCCATGGCAAATTACAGCAATGGATACTTAACCTATAAAGCTTACACAGCCAAGACTAATATCGCCACCCCATCCTCATCAGTCATCATCAGCTCCGCAAAAGCAACAGATGGACTGACAGTGGAAGAAATCCTGAATAATGACTCTGCATTTGCAGATCCGATAAGAGCGGTCAATGAAGAGAGTACAGACGCAGAAAATGAAGACGTGGATACGCAAAATGCGGATGTGGCCGTACAGAGTATGGATGATCCATCTGGAAAACTTCTGTATTCGCATAGTGATCTAAATGATGAGAATGAAACATTCTATGTACCAAAAGTACAGACCGTACTGACAAATACAGCAAATGATCATTACTTTACAACAGCAGCCGGAAGTACTCTGGTCGATACTGTTACTTACTCTGGATTAAAACCGGGACGTGCTTATACATTAACTGGAAAATTGATGGATAAAGATACAGGAAAAGCAGCAACAGATAAATCTGGAAAAGAAATTGCCGGGACAGCAACCTTTACGCCAAGTACAGCAAACGGAACAGCTAAAGTTAACTTCGTTTTTGATGGATCCAGCTTGAAAGGGAAAACACTGGTAGCATATGAGACACTGAATGGAATTAGTGTTGCATACGGAATAGCATCCTCGAAAAAAGACCTGGCTATCCATAAAGATATCAGTGATGCAGATCAGTCAGTTACGAATATGTCTCTTTCAACGACTGCAAAAGATCAGAAATCCGGAACAAAGCAGGTGACATTATCAAGGACAGCAAAAATCGATGACACTATTAGTTACAAAGGAGCCATTCGTGGAACATCTTACAAGGTTAAGGGTACATTAATGAATAAGAGCACGGGAGAGGCAGCTGTTGACGGCGATGGCAAACCGATTACTGCAAGTGGAGTATTTACAGCGGGCAGTGCAACTGGAACAGCAACCGTTACCTTTACCTTTAACACAAATGGAATGGCTGGAGGAGCTTATGTAGCATTCGAGGAAGTATATGAAACAACCGGAGGAAAAGAAACACTTTGGGGAACTCATATGGATCTGAATGATGAAGCACAGACGGTATATCTACCATCTATTTCAACGAACTTGATAGACGAAGACAGCCAGACCAACTACACATATATCCGGGATAATGTAAAAGCACATGACCTGGTGACATATGAAGGGCTTATCGCAGGAAAGACATATAAGTTAACTGGAACATTGGTAGAAAAATCTACCGGAAAAACATTTGTAGATGCAAATGGAAAGACTGCAACAATAACACAGACATTTACACCGGATTCTGATAGTGGATCTGTGGATATGGTATTTGATATCAATCCATCCAACCTTAAAACCTCAGCACTGGTAGCATTTGAAACATTGAGTTGCAATGGTGAACAGGTAACGATTGAAAATGATCTGGATAATGAACAGCAGACACTTCACTTCCCAATCCTCAGCACAACAGCAAAAGGAAAGGTAAGCGGAAAGAATTACGTAGATATCGGTGGAGATATGTCAATCATTGATACAATCAAATACGAAGGTGTACAGTATGGTATGACACATACGATCAAGTCATATCTGGTTGATAAGACTACAGGAAAGATTGTACAGGACGATAATGGAAATGACATCGTAAAAACAACTGAATGGGAGCCGGAGGCTACACAGGGAAGTATTGATGTTGAAATTCCGGTAACTGGAAAGAAACTTGCCGGAAGAACGCTGGTTGTATTTGAAGAGATTTATCTTGGAGATGCCATGATTGCATGCCACAAAGATATCAATGATGCAAATCAGACCATTAAAGTTAAAGGATATCGTGACTGTACCGTGATCAAACGCATTAAGGCCGATGATTACTGGAAAGAGCATGGTGATCCAACCTTTATCTTTAAACTTACAGGAACGGATACACTGAGAGCCGCACATACTTATTATCAGAGTGTCACATTTACGGAAAGTTATGTAAAAGCACATACTGATAGTGACGGATATGTAGAAATGAAAGCAATCTTTGCTCAGGTCCCGGCAGGGGAATACACCTGTTCCGAGGAGAGCGTCAGCCGATTTGAGTTTGAATCATTGACCAAACCGGTAAATGCAACCATTAACGGAAAAACAGCAGTATACCATCTGACGGATAATGATACGGCATCTGCAACATTTACCAACAAAAAATATGAAGAGGGAGACTTCGGACATGACAGTGTAGTAGTCAACCACTTCAATCATAAGACACAGGATTAAGATCTTGATAACTGGAAGGACCTGCTTCGATAGGAAGCGGGTCTTTTCCGGTATATGGTAATTCATATATATCACAGTAGAGGTTTAGCGGCTGCCATTCTTACATACTTTATATAGGAGGGAGCGTCATAATGAAGAAAAGGATATATTTAACTTTCGTATTTATAGTAATAATTTTTTCTTTAACAGGGTGTAGATTTCCCTCTCAATTTACAATATATTACTATCCAAATTACAAAGAACACCCGGAAAAAACGGGAATCAATTGGATAGAAATAGCAGAAGAAGATGAAAATGATAATTTTATAAGAATATTTGATATATAAATTTTAAAGAAAGTCCTAATTTTAGGGCTTTCTTTTATTTTGCTCAAGGACATTCACTCTATTAACAGAACAAATTTGCAGAAGAATGGAGTGAAAAAAGAATACTGTAATGTTCATAACATCAGAAAAAACTTAGATAACAGGAAGGAGGCTCGCTATATAAGCAGGCGGGAGCGAAAAATTTTTTGTCTGCAAAGACAGTAGGGACACAAAAATGCGACTAAATATAGTTGCACATAATTTATTTTCAGTATATACTAAAGATAGGAGAAAAAGTGAGCAAAAAGGAAAAATTAATTCAAAAGCTTAAGGCTCAATCAAAATCATTTTCTTATGAAGATGCAAAAGTCTTGTTGGAATATTTAGATTTTTTGGAGAACAATAAAGGAAAAACCAGTGGATCACGGGTAGTTTTCACAAATGAACTGCATGGAAATATTATGCTGCATAAACCACACCCACAAAAAGAACTGAAAAAATATCAAATCAAGCAATTAAAAGAATTTCTTGAACAGGAGGATCTGATATGAGTAGCGTTATGAAATATAAAGATTATATCGGAAGTGTAGAGTTTTCGGAAGAAGATCAACTCTTCTATGGAAAAGTCCTCGGCATTCATTCCCTCATTTCTTACGAAGGTGAAAGTGCCAAGGAATTAATCCAGGATTTTCATGAAGCAGTTGATGATTATCTGGAATTATGTGCAGAAAAAAGAATAGAGCCGGAAAAAGCCTACAAAGGCTCTTTCAATGTTCGAATCTCGCCAGATCTTCATCGTTCCATTGCTATCCATGCCATTCAAGACGGAATGACTCTAAACAAATATGTGGAAAAGGCACTGCAGAATGCAATCTCTGCAACATAATTTTATAATTCATATAATTTTATTTTTGCATTACAGAATCTAGGGAAGTCTTATTTCGGACTTCCTTTTTTTATTTATATAAGAAACATACATTCTATTAATAGAGCATAATCAGCAGATGAAAGGAGCATGAAAAGAATACTGTAATGTTCGAATAAAAAATAACGGAGGAATACAACATGAAAGGACAAATGAAAGTCAAAAAATTAAATGATACGGGATTATATATCTCGGAAATGGACTGGGATAACACCTATATTTGCAAAGAGAATCCAATCGGAAATTTTGTAATGGTAATAGAACCATTATCAGGTTTTGATGGGGGAATCATTTATTTCGATAAAAAGACGGATGGATATCTGATTGAGGGTGAAGGATATATTTTGGTAGGTCGGCCAGATGAGATACAGAAACGTGTCCGAAAATGGAAGCAAGAATATGCCCAGAAACCTTTCAAGCATAAAGAAAAAAAGCTGTCATAAGCTAACAGAACGGAGGAATTCATATGGATCATTCTTACCAGTTATCACGCCCATCCATTGAGACGATTATTGATTACTGCAATGATCTGCTGGCGGATGAGAAATTAACAGTATTTGAGTTCGGAGAAAACTGTGATCTGGTTCTTCACATCTACAAAGATGAAGAATTTAACCCGGCCCTGGATAAAGACTATTCCAACATTGTTACCATCCATACAGCGCAGGATGGTAAATGGATCGATGATACCGAAGATGTATATGTCACGGATGGTTCTTTATACAGAGAACTGGAGCGGATCAACAGTTATACAGACATGGGTACACTATAAAAATTTAGTTTTATACGAAAGGAAACAGAATTATGAAATACAAAAATAATTTGACACTTACCAATCCAAGGAGAGTTCCTTTTTCCTTAAGCAATCGCTTCGATGATACATTTGGGCTAACCGATATGGTTTCAGATTGTAAAAATGCAGAAGATTTCTGCGCGGCAGCAAATAAATATGATAGATTTCATTTAAAATGGAAAATAGATAAAGATTCAAAAAATGAAACAAGGCTGACGTGCAAAGATACTTTTGGGAATATAGATTATCTAATCGCTTATAAAGAAGATTCCGGATTACCTGAAATACCAACGGGGAACATAATCACAGAACTTCGTTCAAGAGGTTACTCTGTATCTGTAGATAAACCAGAAAAAATAATCTCTAAAAAGGATCTGGGGAAATTATTTCAGGAGGCTGCAGATACAGACCAGGATGAACTGGACTTCTATAGCCAGCTTGTCTCAGCTGGGATCACGGTCAGAGATGTCTTTGAATATGCCGGCCCGGAACAGGCAGATACAATGTTTCGATTTTGCTATGATCACGGATTGCTGAATGAAGACAGGGAGACAGAATATGTTTTTCGAATGATCTGTAATCTGTTATCTATAAATGAGAGTCATAGCAAATATGGTTTCAAATTGAATGATGGCGAAATTAACTGTCAGAGTAAAGAGCAGGCAGAGGTTCTGTCAGAATTTTTTGAGGTTCTTGGATTTGATGCTATGCCAATGCAGCAAAATCCGGATGATACTTGGCAATTATATGAAGAATGGAAGCTGATGTAATTTGAGTGAGGTACGGATATGAGTAAAAAAGATAAGAAAAAGAAAAAATCCAAAAAGAAAGATAACAAAAAATCTAAGAAATCTAAGAAAAAGAACTGTAGAGATACGGAATTGTATTTTAGAAGAAATGCAATGGAATATTCTGAGTCAAATTCATCTGATTATGATGATGACTTATATTTTAGGCATCCGTTAAATACCGCAGACGTAAAAAAAAGCTTCTTTAGTCTGCTATTTGGTTAAAAGATAGAGTTAAAATAAGTAGTACTATAAAATACTACGCAAATCACAGTTGAAAATAAGGAGAAAATATTATGAAAAAAATGCAGGTTATGGTTATTAAATACGGCTATGCAACACTGGAGGTTGATTCAGAGGAAGAAGCTCTCGGAAAGACAAAAAATATGAAAGATTGTGATTTCGACTGGTCTGACTTTGATGATGCGCAGGTTGTTGATAATGATGTAGATTACTGATAAGTGAACATTATAGTTTGGAGAAAGCCTTCTTTACGGGGGCTTTCTTTTATTTAGTAAGGGAAAATGCATTCTATGTGTAGAACATAATTTACAGAAGAAGGGAGACGAAAATTTATACTGTAATGTTCAAATAAAAAACAGAAGGAGAACATATCATGAATGATAAGAAAATTATTTTAAGTCCACAAAAGCAGCAGAATGATACCGGTATTGAAGGAACAAATTTTTATCTCATTGAGGATGAGCACAGTATTCCAATTGGACAGGTATTTCTTAGGTTTGAAGATACCTGTGTAGTTATTACCTGGATTGAACTTATGACATTATATCGCGGACAGGGATATTTACTGGCTGTAATCCGGAATATTGCCGAGAAATTTCCTGAATATCAGCTGTGTCTGGAATATGACAGAAAACGGGAAGGGGATTACGAGGAATCAATTGAAAAATTATGCTCTATTGGCTTTGAAAAAATACTATCTGCACGTTCAAAACCGCGTAGACTTTCTTATAATGGAGAGAGATGTATTTTCTCAAAAAATGACCATTTAAAATTATGCGAATTTCATCTTCCAAAAAAGAAAAAGCTGGTTTATAAAATTATTGTCTTCACAGTTAGAAGTAGTGTCAAAGAAATGGCTTGGTATTATCTTGATGGAAATGAAATGGATTTGGTAAAAAAGCTTATAGATGACGGAAATGATGTGAAATTTTATGTTGGCAGCCAGATAAACAAGGACAATGAAACCACATATGAAGAATATTTAAAACAGGAAGGAGTAAATATCACTCCTAATGTTCGATTTGATACTCTTGAAAAGGCAATGGAGATATGGAATCTACTTAAACCGGACCGATCCTGGAAGGATATTGCAAAGAAATTACCATCATATGCTTTGAGTAATGAAATAGGCATGGAATCCAAAAATATTTATTTGGTGGATCTGTCAACCCAAAATGCTTATCATACAGCGAACGATTATTTACAGCATTATTATCCTAATGATTTCAATCCAATAGATTATTTCTATAATGGAGAAAAAATAATCATTGAATTAAACGATGATGAGAACCGGTATTATTTATATGGAGATGTTGACGAATATTTTGAGCATGCTCGCCAAGCGTTACTGAAATATATTGATCCTGAAAATGTAGAAATGGAGGATGTTCATTCACAGAAAATCTTTGCTTATGAGTGCAGCGATGGTGACAAAGGTATCATAACGGCAGAATCGTTAAAGCAGGCAAGCAAACTGTTCAAAACGAATTATCCGGAAAGAAAGATTGCATCCAATGATAAGGAATATTGGGATAATGGAGCATACCTGTATGAAGTAGAAGCTGTAAAGAAAAATACGTTATACAAGACCTTCCCATGGTAAAATATCAAAACATATAAAGGAGCCGAAAATGAAAACATATTCAATTGCAGCAGCAGAACTCAAAAAGATTATAGAACTTGTAAATACTGGATATCAGTGCACCGAGTTTTCAGATGATGAAACACTGTATATTCGTTTGGAAAAAGATAAGAAGACGAACGAATTTGAGTTTGTTCTGTGTTAATTTTATAAATATCTCATAGAACATTATAGGTATAAGGGAGTCCACGCTATGGGCTTCCTTTTATTTTTTAAAAAAACATTTACTCTTCAATATAGAACGGAATCAACAGAAGAAAGGAGAGTATGAATTTTAGACTGTAATGTTCGAATAATTTATTAATTTTTAAAATCAGGAGAAGACAAAATGGGATATCACTGGTGCTAGAATATAAATAGTACAAGCCAAAATGAGAAATTCCAAATACATATAAACATGAGAACTTATGAATGAGCTTGTTGATGAATTGAAGCTTTCAACAATGGTGGCTACATTGGATGATCTGTACCACAGACCTGGTTTTCTTGAAATGGATCGTCTTACAATGATAGCAGAATTGATTGGTCCATAGTTTCAAGAAAAAGTCAGTACAACACTAAAGAATAGGCTAACAGCTGCACATCTGAAAGGATCTCCTGAAGAACTGGCAGACTGCGTTGATTCTGATAAACGAGAGTATCTTCCATCAGGCATAACAGAGATGCTTTCTTCTTTGGACTTCATTGAAAAAGGTTACAATCTCTGCATTCTCGGTGAATCTGATGCCGGAAAATCCTATCTTGCAAAGGCTATCTGTATTAAAGCCTGTAACCGGTATAACGTTGGTTACTTCCATAGTGAAGAACTGCTTGAGAGTATGGTTGCCTTAAAAGAACAGGATTACGATAAATATGCTCGCAAAATGAAGAAGTATCTCAAATGGGAATTGATTATCCTTGATGACTTTCTTCTTCATACCATTACAGATAAACGAGAGATCAAGATTCTGTTCGAACTGCTTGAGAAACGAACAGAGAAAAAGCACCATTGTATGCTCACAGCGTGATCCAGCTAATTGGAAGGCAATGATTCTTAATGATGTAGTATCAGCTAATTCTATTATGAAACGAACTACAAAACATTACACTATAAAGATCAACATCTGATAATGTAAAGAAAACAACAAAAAGTAGTCGGCCGTTCTAAAACGCATTTGCGACCGCCGGAGGGCGCAAAATGCACCGAGACAATATGTAATGACCTCCGGATTTATATATACGTGGATTTACTTGTATATCTGAATTGGAAACATATCAAACTAACCAGAATTACCACATACAAATGGAGATTATCATATAAATTATAACACAGTTTACGTAGGAATGGATGTTCACAAGGAAAGTTTTACACTGAGTGGTGGAATTTAAGAATTTATTTCAGAAAACTGATAATTAATAAAATAACAGTTGATAAATTGAAAAATAATTGATATATTATAAATATACAGATAAGAGATCATAGAAACATTAATTTTAAAATAATAAAGGAGGGTTACTATGAAAAAAAAGAATGATTTTGATCTCGATTTAAGAAATGTAGAAAACTACGAATCAACTGGAATGTTATCAATCAATACAAGCGTTCCATGTGAATTTGCAACGATTACAATTGAAATGACAAAAGCAAATAAGTGTAAATCTGTTGAAACGCCTACAACAGGGATGACCTCTGTATGCTGTAAGAAGAATGCTGTAGGGCCACAATGCATTTAAGGGAATAACAATAAGAGATGTGGCTTATGCCACATCTCTTATTAATTACCGATAGATTGTATGATTAGAGAGGAGTAAAATATTGGACAGAAAAAAATATATAGATGTGAACAAAATAATTTTTTTTATAATTGCTTATCTTGTTCCGTGGGTGTTTGTTCCATGGATTAAACAAGGAACAATGTCATTAGTGTTTGGGGAATACATTATGACACTTCCAACAAGCGGAGTGATACTTGGAGAATGGTATATTAATAAAGGAAAGAAAAAGGATTTTTTTCAAAAGATTTTTATAGTAGGGAGTTGTTGTTTTTCTATCTATATATTTTTCTGTATTACAGGAGTCGTGCCTCAAGGGTATATGATTATATGGGAGCAAGGTTTAATTATTATTTTTAGCATTTTGTTATTTGTTTATTGCCTTATATATGGAGGAGAATCGTTATATCCATTTAAAAATAAAAAGAAAATGGTAGCAATTGTAGGAACATATATTGTAATTAAAGGAATTCATCTTGCCGTTTTTGGGATTGATTTTAGATGTGGAATATATATTATTGATCAAATTTGGAGTATACCATCTAAAATGATATTTAGTTGTTTGAGTTTTATGGGAGAAGAGTTTGCTTGGAGAGGATACTTACAAAAAAGATTACAGGAATGTATGGGAAAGCGTATGGGAGTGATTACATTGGGGATTATATGGGAATTATGGCATATACCACTTTGGGTTACGACTTTTCAGTTGAATCAGCAAGAGGCTGGATTAGGAATAATGATTGCAGCAAGATTTTTTAATGTAATTGGTTTCGCTATTTTTTTAGGATGGGTATACATGAAAACTGAAAATGTGTGGTTATGTGCGTTATTACATGGTATGAATAATAATATGTTATCAGGTGTAATAAGTGGTACTTTAGAAGTTAGAGGGATACCGATAGGGGCAATTATTCAACCTGTAATATTGTGGATGTTTATTTTTTTAAAAGAATATAAAAAAGGATCTAGAATTACATAGTGTGATCATAAAAGAATAGTGGAAAATGTGAAAGTGGAAGTGTTTGAAGTGGAGAGAATGAGAAAAGAAATAGATAACTATATTGAACATATAATTATTTGCCATGAAAAAAACGACTTTGAGATGATGAAGGAAGAAAGTATTTCACTGTTATTTTGGGGTTCACAGATGATAGAAGTGAACAACACAATTCGGCAAAGAGATGCTATTTTAGCAATTATAGAAAGTTTGATACACCGAATTTATGAAAAACCAGATATGTATGTGGATTTTTTTGATGCAAAAATGTATGGAGAACTTGGGAAATTAGCGTTTTCATTTCGTGAAATTAAGAAAAGGACAGGAAAACTGAAGGATTCATCAGAATTTCTTAATCGACTTTTGTTAAGAAATGCTTACCAGAAAATTATCAGATTTCAGCCGGATAAGATTATGTTTGATACATATGATATTCTTGGTGGGATTGCGGGAGTGACTTACTATCTTTTGGATTGTCCAGAGATATTAGAAAAGCCTGATGAAAATCAAAAAGTGAGAGAATTGGTTTGTTTTTTGGTTTATTTGTCTGAGGATTATATTTATCAAGGAAAGGAAATCCTAAGATACCATATCAGAAGAAAGCAGCAATGGCTTAAATGGGAACGTAGTCATATGAAAAGGGGGCATATTAATTTTGGAACTGCTCATGGGATTATAGGACCGTTAGTTGCACTTTCAAAAGCAAGAAAATTAAATATTTTAGAGGAAAATCAGAATTATGCGATTGAAAAGTTGATTGGTTTATATGAGAACTTTTGTGTAGAAGAAAATGGAATTCTTCGATATCCAAGAAGGCTAGCGATAGAAGATTATATAAAAGGAAGAAAAACGGATCTTACGGAAAATAGTGGTTGGTGTTATGGAAATCTTAGCATTATTAGAGCATTAATGAAAGTAGCATGGTATAGTGGAAATAAAGAAAAATACCAATATTATTTGGATAAATTCGTAGCAATTATAGAACAGCCTATAGAGGCATATCGATTAAACAGTCCTATTGTATGCCATGGATATGGGAGTGTGGTTTCGCTTCAGATATATGCTTTTTTGGAGAGTGGAGATGGACGATGCCTTGCCAATTTAGAACGAAATTTGGAAGTATTATTGAACGAGCATCAAATAAAGATGGTACGAGATACTGAATATAAAATGGATTTATCTCTTCTGGAAGGAAGTGCAGGTACAGTGCTTTCTATGCAGAATTGTATAACACGAAACCTTACATACGGTAAATTGTTGTTAATGGATTAATGAATATGGAAAAAAAAACAAAAGTACTTAAGAATATTATGTGGGTAATCAGATCAATCATGGAGTATGATGAAAAATATTTGTTTATAGTGGGAATTGTTACAATGATAGGCGGAATATTGCCACCATTATGCACTATTATATCTCAGAAAATTATGAATGGATTGCAAGAAAGGAGAGACTTACATACTCTATTATTTCTCGTAATAGTTTATGTAGGAATTGATTTGTTTCAGACATTGTTAGGATATTTGGTAATATATCATAAGTATAAGTTTGCACAGGGATATAATTTACATTTTAATCAAAAGGTACTTCAGAAGGCAGCGGCATTAAATTTAAAAAGTTATGAAAACAGTGAAATTTATGATATGATTTCACGAGCTCAGTACGAGATAGAAGGAAAACTCATAGTATATTTCGAATCTTTTATAGGTATATTTTCTAGTATGATTACGACAGTGTCTTATTTGTTAATTATCATAAGATTTCGTATTTGGATCGTACCGTGTATTATACTTGTTCCGATTGTTAAATTTTTAATTAATAGAGCAATAAATAGTGAAACCTTTGCTGTAATAAGGGCGCGAACAAATGATTCTAGAAAGTGCTGGTATATTCAACATGTGTTAACATATGGAGAAGCTTACAAAGAGTTAAAGATATATAATTTATTTCAATATTTTATTGATAAGCATTTTGAATATAATAAACGATTTAATGAAGAAAATCTTAAACTTAAGAAAAAAAGTACAGTTCAACTGGGGGGCACTACAATTATAGAAACATTTATTGATGGTGTAATTTTTGTTTATATAATTTTTGCTGGTTATTTGGGTGAAATCATGATTGGAAATGTAGTGACCTATATGAAAACGATTACGCAAGTCAAGTCACAAATAATGTCTGTGTTACAGTCATTTTCTGATATGAACCAAGAAAGCATGTTTATTGATCAGCTAAAAGAATATTTGGATCTTCCAGAAGAAGACATAGAAAAAGAAGATGAGCAAATTGAAATCACTAGGATAGAAAATATAGAAATAAAACATTTGTATTATCGTTATAAGGAAGATCAACAATATGTGTTAAAAGATGTTAATTTCTTTATAGATGGTACAAAAACTATAGCGATTGTAGGGCAGAATGGAAGTGGCAAGACAACTTTATTAAAAATAATAATGGGATTCTACACAGATTATGAAGGGGAGGTGTTTATAAATGGTATAGAAATGAGAAAGATTAACAAAACGTCTATGAGGAGACGGATTGCTACGCTGTTTCAAGACTTCTATAAATACGAAGCTACATTCAGAGAGAATATTGCATATGGGAATTTGGATGCTTTACAGGATGACAGAAAGTTGATTTTTACTTGCCGTAAGTTTGATTTGGAAAAATTAATTAATGAGTCAAATGAAAAATTAGAATGTCAAATTGGATATTGGTTTGATAATGGGAAACAGATTTCACTTGGTCAATGGCAGAAAATAGGTTTAGCAAGGGCTTTTTTTAAAGATGCAGATTTATATATTTTAGATGAACCAAATGCAGCATTAGATGCAATTACTGAGTATCGATTGTCTGTTCTGTACAAGGAATTACTTAAAAAAAAGAAAGGGCTTATTGTCGCTCACAAATTTAATAATTTAGTAAAACAGGTAGATGATATAATCGTTCTGGAACATGGAGAAATTACTGGGATTGGATCACATGAGAATTTATTGAAAACAAATGAAACATATAAAACATTATATGAAATGCAAGTTGGATAATGGTAATCGGAGGTAATAAAATGAGAGCAGAGTGTCAGGATGTATATATGATTAGAACACCGAGTTTATCGTTAGAATATCTTGAAAAATATGAAAAACAGGAAAAAGATATTTATGATTTTATAAGTCAAGATAAAGAATTAGATCAATTTTTTAGAAAAGCGTTACTTGTATCGAGTCCGACTCTTTATAAAAATTATATTAATAAACCAACAGATAAAAAGAAATATGAAAAGCTTAAAGAGTCTTTATTAAAATATTTTTTAAGAAGTATTGGACGTCCAACTCCTTATGGATATTTTGCGGAGGTATCTCTAGGTCAGTTTGGAAATGAAACAGAATTGGAACGGGGGGATCAAATTTTAGATATACGTGTAGATAATAATTGGATTAATCAAGTTGTTCAGGTTTTAGAAGAGCATGAGGAAATTCAAAAAAGATTAAAAGTTCGTTATAATACGCTTTGTTATATAAGTGGAGACCGGGTGAAAAATCCGTATTTTACAAATCATGGAAAAGCAGAAACGGGACAAACAATTATTGTAGAGAATAGTATACGCTATACAAAATTAAATGATTTAGTGAAAAAGGAAGCAGTGGATTTTATTTCGTTGCAGGAATTATCAAATAAAGTAAAATTAGTCTATGAAGACACCCCTGAAGTAGTGATTTGGAAAACGCTACTTGATATGTTAAAAAGTGAATATTTGATTTCAAATCTTCGAACTCCTGCATATTGTAAGAATACATTGAAATATTTGATTCAAGAACTTAAGACGATAGGCTATTCAGGAGAGTACTTTGTCAAATTGGAGAGTATATTAACATTATTAGAAAATTTTAGAGAAAAAGAAAACTTGGATATTCTTATAGAGATTTATGCGACAATGGAGGAAATTGGAAAAAATAAAAATTATTTGATTATTAATTTAGGCAATAAATATAAAAAAAATACTCTTGATGTTAGTATTAAAAAGCAAGTGGAAAAGTTGTCGGAAATTTTATATAAAATTCCAGTTATATATGATTCAACTTATAAATTGAAAGAAAAGTTTATAGAGACTTATGGAACATATGTAGAGGTACCGCTTACACAAATTATTGACAAAAATGGGTTTAATGGAGAAGGATTAATTGAATTAGGTAGGATAGAATCGACTAGGGAAGAAAAGGTTATTCATATCATAGATCATAAAATTCAGCAAGCTTTGTTGAATCAAGAAGAAGTAGTGAATTTCGTTGAAGAAGACTTTAATGGAGTATGTAGTGATTTATTATCAGTTGGATCCTATGATATTAACTTTATGATAATGAAAAATGAAAAAGAATATAAATTGTGGTTAGGTCCGAACTTTGGGTCTTCCAGAGCGGGGGCTATGGTGCAACGTTTTTCGCAATGTTTGCCAAACGATAAGCTAGAAGACTATAATAGACTATACGAAAAGGATGGTAATAATCATAAAGAATATGAAATTGTAGAAATAAGAGAATTTAAAACTTATGGAACACAGGAAAATGTTATAAATACAGAAAAGAATTGCAATTATTATATGACTCTTGGAATGTGTTCTAAAGAAATTGAAAAAGAAATTTTAATGGAAGATATTTATATTGGTATAGATGATAATAAAATGTATATATGTTCAAAAAAATTAGGAAAACGATTGAAGTTTGTTACAGATAATATGCTTAATCCGATATTAAATAATGGGATATCAAGACTTTTACTGGGAATTTCACAGGAATATTACAGTTATCCATTGGCCAGATTATCATTTCTTCCTTCGGAGTTATATTATAAGTATATTCCAAGAGTGCAATTTGAGGGCATAGTAGTATTGCCAAGGAAGTGGGTGTTAGATGAACTAGATCTTTCGGTGGATTCATGGGAAGAATTTAAAACAACATTTAAACGATGCCGTAGTCGTTACAAATTAGACTCAATTTTGTATTGTGTTTCAGCAGATAATAGGATTATTGTAAATTTGGATAGAGAAGAATATTATCCTATTCTTTATCATGAATTAAAAAAACGGAAGAAATTAGAATTTTCAGAATTAGAAACAGGACTATTAAATAATCTTTTGGTAAAAGATGATAAAGAGAAGGTTTATGTAAATGAATGCGTGTTTAGTGTGCTTAATATAAAAAAAGAAGAATATTTACCAGAAAAGAAGACTGATTGTCTGATGTTATGTGAGGAGTATCGTCGTAAGTTGTTGTGCGAAGACGGATGGATATATTTCAAACTCTATGGAATCGGAAATCGGGAAAATGAAATTATTAGTGTTATGTTACCAGAACTCTTGGCAAAACTAAACTGTGTAGAACATTTTTTCTTGCGATATGTAGATGAAAAAGGAGAACATTTAAGAATACGGATTAAGTTTGAAAATAGCAAAAAGGCATATGAGAAACTTCCTAGAATTAATAAATGGATAGATTATATGATGAGACAGGTACTCATTAACGATGTTACATATGATATATATTTTAGGGAAATTAATAGATATGGCGGTAAGGAAATTATTGAATTTTGTGAAAAAATATTTTTTAAAGATTCTTTGACAGTAGAGAAAATTTTATCTTATTATGATTTAAACCAAATAGATAATATTGAAAAATCGTATATAATTGGAATTACGTTTATTTTAAAAAATTTAACAAAAGGATTGGAAGAAATGTTTCAAATTCTGGATTCGATGGGATTTCAGAATAATTATAGAAAAGAATATCGGGAAGAAAGTAGATGCTATTTACAATATGTACGGTCTGTTTTGAATGAATGTGAAGAAAAATATTTAGACGTTAAAGAAGAACATTTACAAGAAAAGAGAGCATTGAAAATTTATGCGAAAAAGCTGGAAAATCAAATAAAACTTAAGAAGAATACAAATAAAAAAGAAAATATTATTTTGTCTATTATTCATATGTATTGTAATCGAATAACCGGTAATAGAATTTATGAAAATAAATATTTGGCGATTGTAAGGCATGCGCTGTATCAGATATTACAACAAGAAAAGCATTATCCTAAAGTAGCATCAAAAGATATTATCTAGGAGAGAACTTTATGAAAATAAACAATCAGATAAAAGAAAAAATGAAACTCGTAATCTGTACTTATATTGAAGATATTATCTTGGAGTTTCGAAACGGACAAATAGCTAGAAGTGAGTATGATGATTTATTGCTGTTTTGTGCAGAAATTCTTCGAGTTCCATTTTTAAAAATGTACGATGATTATATAGAAAGAATAGTCATTGATATTTTAAATACTATAAAATCAGAAATATATCTAGGAGAAAACAATAACTTAATTTATATCGGGATGTGTAAAGGAGTTGGAAATATAGCATTTAGTCTAAGAATTTTAAAGCAAAAAGGAATGAGTGTGGCTAATTTTTTGGAATATTTTGAAAATTGGATGACTAAATATTATTATACTCATATAGATTTATATTATAATAAACCAACAGTACCACTATTTTATGATTCTATTTATGGATTATCAGGAATGTTGAATTATTATTTAGATTATCACCTAGAACAAAAGGAAGTAATTGAAGGTCTATTGCGGTATCTGATTTCTTTAACAAAGAATAACAATGATAACGTTATAAATTATTTTATTATGGAATTACCTAAGTATGCAACAGAGGATACGGAGAAAGTTCCATATCTTGATTTTGGAATGGCACATGGAATTATTGGACCATTATTGGTAATAGCAAAGGCAAGAAGTTTGGGAGTTCAAGTGGATGGGATAGAAAACGCTATTCAAATTTTGAAAACACTTTATCAAGAATATACATTGGTAAGTGAAAAAGGAATTTTAAAGTTTCCGATTCAGCTATCAATGGAAGAATATCAGAATAAAAAATTGACAAGTTGTTCATTTAATAATGGATGGTGCTATGGGAATGGATGTATCGTATATGGTTTAATGAGAGTAGCAAAGTTTTATGAGAATGAAAACGAATTTCAATTTTATAAGAGGGCCTTGTCTAAGATTATGTCTGAAGTGATAGAAAAAAATGATTTTTTTGAACCGATAGTTTGCCATGGATACGGGAGTGTATTAATGATACAAATGAGCATATATAAAAATACAAAAGAGCAACAATTTTTGGTTAATTTAGAAGAAAATATAGAAGCAACATTAAAATGTCATGAAGAATGGATGGAAAAGGAGCGTTATATAAAAAATTATTCTTTATTAGAAGGGGCTGCAGGTGTAATGCTTTCATTATTAAAAACTATGGGGGAAGAAATTGAGAGCAATAAATTATTACTATTGGAGTAAAAAATATTATGAACTGAGGATTAATGTAATCGTTTAGTTTTCGAAACCTTATATGGAACTATGTATCTTATTGGTTCTTTCTGAGCATTACCATACCAAAACTTAGAAAGAACCGCTTGTGAAAGACAGGTTTAGGAAGATAAAGAATAACCATAACAATTGGAAAAAGAGAACATTAGATTGCAAAAAGCGTTGAATAAAAAAGATTTGAATCTACTAAAAAATCTGTAATTAAAATAAGAAAATAATCTGCAACAGCCGGGAAAACACTCCCGGTTGTTGTGGTTAGAATAGAAAACATACATGTAGAAGATGCAATAAAGTTTGACGTATGCTATACTTATGAACGGTTAGCTAAATGAAACTATCTTTATAAGAAGGGAGCAGAAAGACGATGGATAATCCGTTTGAATTTCATGAAGAGGATGGAATTATTGCATGCGTTGGCGACAATGGAGGAACCACAGATGATGATATAAGAAATGGATTTAAACGTACAGTTGAGATCCTGATAAAGTCATTAAAAGTGAGTCAGGAAGTTGAAGATCTGTTAGTGTATCCGATTGTTTATAATGCAAGACATAGTATTGAATTATCTCTAAAAATTGTTATTAAGATGTTATGGGAACTGGAGAGAAAAAAGAAGATAAGTCACTCAGTTGAATTTATAGCAGAAAGAAAAAAGAAACTTCACACACATAATATTGAAGAACTATATAAAATGGCATGCGAGAATAAAAATATAGATAGAAGGGTTCCTGCATATTTTGAAAACATAGAAGATATGATTCAGTTTTATTATTTTGATGAAGAGGGAGATGCTTTTAAATATGAATTAAATAAAGATGATCAACCGCATATGATAAAAAATCAAATTTCTCATATAAGTATCGAATTATTAGAAACTGAATTTAAAGCAGTAATGGAAAAATTTGATGACTTGATTTATTTTTTAGGAAGCTGTGTTGATGAATATTCGTTAGGGACATTTACAAAAAGTTTATCAAGAACTGATATAGGAGAAATATCAAAAAAACTTCCGGTTTACGAAGAGTGGAGCACAGAAAAATTTAAAGAGGTCAAAGATCAAATTAAGCAGGAATATCAACTTGGAAGTAAAGAATTAACAGATGCCTTAAATTTAATCAAGAAACATAGATTGTTTTCAAGCAATATTGGTTGCGAAAGAATGTTTGGAACAATTACAGAAGATGAGTTGAAAGAGTATGCTTCATTAGTTAAATATTATTGTAAAAAAAATAAATCAAAAGAAAATATTGTTACAGAGGGGTATAAATTAGAAGAAGTACAACAGAATGCAGAGATTTTGCGAAAGTATTTATCGAGTATTTCAATGGAAACATTAAGAACTTTGTTATGTTTTTATGAAATGGGAAATAGCAACTTAGCAGTTGAAAAACAGGAAGATACTTATAAGTATATAGTCGATAGTGCGTTTGATGAAATGTATATTATACGAAAATTAAAACAGAAAAATACATGTTTAAGAATTATCGTTGGAATGAAAAAGTGTGGTCAAGTGACATATGAAAAACAGTTACAGGCTGCATTGGAAGAAGAGAAAGTAGAACTCTAATACTAGAAAATATACACAATACACAGATGTGCCTACCGTTAAAGCCAGTGCTTTCAAGGGATAGGAGAGGGCTACCCAATTTTATAGATGAGCCGACAGCCGGTCTTGATGTCGGAGCAAGAGAAGGGATGCTGGATATTTTGAGAACATATATGGAAGAAGAACCGGAGAGAAGTATCCTGATCAGTTCACATATATCTTCAGACTTAGAGCATCTGTGTGATGATATTTATGTGATTCATAAAGGAAAGATCGTACTTCATGAAGAGATGGATAGAATTCTTGAAAAGTATGCCATGTTGAAAGTCAGCGAGGAACAGTATCAGGCTTTAGATAAAAACTATATCCTGAAAGAGAGAAAAGAAAATTTCGGAATTGCCTGTCTGACAAATGAGAAGCAGTATTATACAGAAAATTATCCGGAAATTGTAGTGGAAAGCGGATCACTCGATCAGGTGATTCTGATGTTGACAGGAGGCGGGATGTGATGAAAGGAATCAGAGGACTTTTGGAAAAGGATTTTCGGTTGTTTTTTCGGCAAGGTGGCAATCTTTTTTTTGTGTTAGCGTTTGTGGCGTTATTTTTTACACTGACGGAAAAGAAGACAGCTACTTTTATTGCAATCTATATCCCATCTGTTATAGCAGTATATGCGGGGAATACAATTAGTTATGATGAAAACAATCATGGATATATGTATTTATTTTCTTTACCTGTAAATAGAAAAGTATATGTTAGAGAAAAATATATTTTTTCCTTTATTATGACATCGTGTGGATGGTGTATTGGAGTAATCTGTGCAGGAATCACTGTACTCATAAAGCCAGAAGAAGTGTTTGATCCGGAAACGCTGGCAATGGAGTTGATCACAATCTTTGTATTTCAGGCAATTGCGGGAATTACGATTGCAATTCGGTTAAGGTTTGAAGGAGAGAAAGGACGATTAGTGCTACCAATTGCAATTTTAATTGTTTTTGCAATTTGTTATGCAATTGGCTCTTTTGTGATGGATAACCTGGGATTAAAAGAAAGTATTTTGTATATGATAGAAGGGATAGGCGATTTTGAAATTGCGATTGCACTTATCGTGTTGAGTCTGCTTGTATGGTTTATCTCTTATATTTACAGTATGAGAGTCATGAAAAAGAAAGAGTTTTAGTTATTGTTCACTCCCGTGTCAATCACTTCGCTGATTG